>Ga0208118_100025_pt1 | contig 129637 bp, 110 predicted proteins | sample LakWasMet34_HOW6_2_FD_183876 | JGI IMG/M metagenome (GOLD analysis project Ga0208118, IMG submission 183876) | Freshwater sediment methanotrophic microbial communities from Lake Washington under simulated oxygen tension - Sediment Metagenome... | ecosystem: Environmental > Aquatic > Freshwater... | reverse complement strand
CGTTCCGGTTTCTTGCAAAACCCGTTTTGCTTCCCTTCGCCTTCCGGCGTCACCGCTGAAAGAGAGGCGCATTATACGCACTCTCTCAGACTTCGCAAGCGTTTTGTTAAACTTTTGTTACAAATTTTGATAAAACCCAGACAAAAATCCGGCTGCCATCATTTTTATTTAGCCAGTTTGACCTTCATAAATTTTCTTTTACCCACCTGATAGATATGGCTCTCGCCTACCGCAATCTCCAGCTTGGCATCAGAAACTTTCTCTCCATCGATCTTTACCCCGCCCTGATTGATCATCCTGATCGCCTCGGAAGTGCTGCCAGTCAAGCCCGCGTCTTTTAGGATATTGGCGATACCGTAACCGTCTCCCTGAATCTTGATTTCCTTTTCTTCGATTTCATCGGGCATGGCGCCGCGCTGAAATCTGGCCTCGAAATTTTCGAGCGCCTTTTGCGCCGCCGCGGCGCTGTGGAACCGTTCGATGATTTCCTGCGCCAATAATACTTTGTAATCACGCGGATTGGCGCCCAGCTGGCATTCCTGCCGCCATTGACTGATTTCGACCATCGGACGGAAGCTGAGTAATTCGAAATAGCGCCACATCAATTCATCCGAAATCGACATGATCTTGCCGAACATGTCATCGGGCGCATCGGTGATGCCGATATAGTTGTTCAACGACTTGGACATCTTGTTGACGCCATCCAGCCCTTCCAATATCGGCATCGTAATCACAACCTGCGGTTTTTGGCCGTAAAGCTCCTGCAATTGCCGCCCGACGAGCAGGTTGAACTTCTGATCGGTTCCGCCCAGCTCGACATCCGCCTTCATCGCGACCGAGTCATAGCCTTGAATCAACGGATATAAAAACTCATGGATTGCGATCGGCTGCCCGCCTTTATAACGCTTACTGAAATCGTCGCGCTCGAGCATGCGGGCCACGGTATGCTTGGCAGCCAACTGAATCAGATCGGCCGGCGACATCGCATTCATCCAGCTCGAGTTGAACATGACCAGAGTCTTGACCGGATCGAGAATCTTGAAGATTTGCTCTTCATAACTCTTGGCATTTTCGATCACTTCGTCACGGGTCAACGGCTTGCGCGTGACATTCTTGCCGGTAGGATCCCCGATCATGCCGGTAAAATCACCGATCAGAAACAACACCTCATGCCCATGATCCTGGAACTGCTTCAACTTATTGATCAAAACCGTATGCCCCAGGTGCAAATCGGGCGCGGTCGGATCGAATCCCGCCTTGATTCTAAGCGGCCGTTTTTCCTCAAGTTTTTTAACCAGGTCCTGTTCGAGAAGCACATCTTGCGCCCCTCTTAATAAATCCGCCACTATTTCCGCTTGCAACTTATTTCTCCATTGAAACTAGGTAGATAATCTATATTTAATATTGTGGAATAGGTATTATAAAGAAAAAAAATACCCGCCTATAATTGGCAAATATCAAAAAAAACCGTACAATGACGCAAGGATAGAGTTAATTAGTACTTTATTGCTTTAACTTCAATAACTTATCTTCTTCATCGTGAAAATTCAATTTTACGCTCCCTTGCTGATCAGCGTGGGCCTGGCGCTTACGACGACCACTGTCGATGCCAGAACCTCGCATTTGGCCATTAAGAAATATGCGGCCGACGCATCCAAGCGCACCAAAGCGCATCCGCGTAAGGCGACGAGCCATCGCGCTTCTTCCGGCCGATCCTCCTTATCCGCCACACACTACAAACACCGGCCGACGAAGGCGAAGCACCATCAGCACATAGCGTCTGCTCCTAATATTGAGCGCGATCAGGATTATAGCCCCGCTATCGACTCGGCAGAGACCGATTCATCCCGCATTTCGACTACGTTATATCCTTTAGCGACCAGCCGGTTGCACATTCGCCAAACAGATCTTCAGGACGGGCCGCGTTACGAAGCCGTTCGGATACCCCCAAACATGACGTCTTCGAGCACTCACCGTTCCAGCTACCTGGAATCGCGCGCGACAAGCGAATCCTCGGGCATGACCGGGGCCTACGGCGTAATCGAAACGAACCTTGCCGACGCAGGCCACAAGGCGGGACTGTCCGACGAAACGATCGAGGAATTGACCCGTATTTTCGCCTGGGACATCGATTTTGCATCGAACTTAAACCCTGGCGATCAGTTCACCGTACTCTACAAAAATTCCCCCGACGCGAGCAACGCCAAAGCCGGACGCATTTATGCGGCCGAATTTGTCAGCGGAGGCAAGTTTCTGACCGCTATCCGCTTTGAAGATGCCGACGGCAATGTCAATTATTACACACCCGAAGGCAACAGCCTGCACAAGGCCTTTTTGAGTACGCCGGTCGATTACGCCCGGGTTAGCTCGCACTTCGATACCCACCGCCGACATCCGGTTCTTAACCGTATTCGCGCGCATAAAGGCGTCGATTACGCCGCTCGCACCGGCACCCCGGTCAAAGCCGCCGGCGACGGCGAAATCACGTTCAAAGGCCGGAAAGGCGGATACGGTCAGGTGCTGATCCTCAAACACGGCGATCGCTATGAAACCTTATACGCTCATCTTTCCGGATTTAAACGCAACTTGAACGACGGCGATCATGTGATGCAGGGCGAAGTGATCGGCTACGTCGGCCAGACAGGGCTTGCAACCGGCCCGCATCTGCATTACGAGTTTCGAATTGACGGGGTGCATCAAAACCCGGAATCACTGGAGTTCAAACGTCCGTTGCGCCTGGACAGTCAACACATGGCCGAATTTAAAGACCAGACCAAACCGCTGCTGGCGAAACTCTATCAAACCAAATCTCGCAATTTGCTGGCTAAAAACCAATAAAGCTTAGTTCATTTAATCGGCAGCATAAAAAAGGGCGGTTAAAACCGCCCTTTTTTGTTATACGGATCTGTTATTATACAGAAAATGACGATCCGCAGCCGCAAGTCGTCGACGCATTCGGATTGCGAATCACAAACTGCGCGCCGTTCACATCCTCTTTGTAATCCACCTCGGCGCCTTGCAGGTATTGGATACTCATCGAATCGATCAGCACCGTCACGCCGCCATTGACGATGCGGGTATCGTCTTCATTGACGTCTTCGTCGAACGTGAAGCCATATTGAAAACCTGAGCAGCCGCCGCCGGTCACATAGACTCTCAACTTGAGATTGTCGTTGCCTTCTTCCGCAATCAGTTCGCTGACCTTCGCGGCCGCGCTGTCGGTGAAATTAATTGGATTTGCCATAAGCTTTTAAATACACTAAAAAAATTGAGGGATGATAGGAATTATGACTATACCTAGTAGAAGAGTCAAGATTTCCGATCTTCAGCCGTAAGCCGGTACTGACCTGCCAGCCCTATCCTTTGACCCTCACGGATATAAGGCCACCGTCCTGAGCCCCAAATCCTCTTCCAGGCCAAACATCAGATTCATATTCTGTACGGCCTGTCCCGAGGCGCCTTTGACCAGATTATCGATCACAGACAGGATCACCACCGTTTTCCCGCCCTGCGGCTGGTGAATCGCGATCTGGCAGCGATTGCTGCCGCGCACGCTGCGGGTATCGGCATGCGCGTCTTTCGGCAACACATCGACAAAGACCTCGTCCCGGTATCTTTGTTCATAAAGCGCCTGCAAATCCTGCGCGTCCGCCTGCAAACGGCCGTATAAGGTCGCATGAATGCCGCGAATCATCGGCGTCAAATGCGGCACGAAAGTCAGGCCGACCGGCTTGCCGGTCGCGGCCCGCAAACCCTGCCGAATCTCGGGCAAATGCCGATGCCCCGGCACCGCGTAAGCCTTGAAACTTTCGCCGCATTCGCTCATCAATGTCGCCAGTTCCGCCTTGCGCCCGGCGCCGCTGACGCCCGACTTCACGTCGGCAATCAGATGATCCGCATCGATCAAGCCTTGTTCCAGCAGCGGCAAGAAGCCGAGCTGCACCGAGGTCGGATAGCAACCCGGACAGGCAATCAGCCGCGCGGATTTAATCGCTTTGCGGTTGACTTCGGGCAAGCCGTAAACCGCTTCGCCAATCAGCTCGGGACAGGCGTGTTCCATGCCGTACCACTGGCTCCACTCCTTAGCATCCTGCAAACGAAAATCGGCGGACAGGTCGATCACCTTGACGCCGCGCGCCAGTAATGGCTCGGCCATCAGCATCGCCGTGCCGTTCGGCGTCGCAAAAAATACCACGTCACAGGCAGCCAACGCCTCGACATCGGGCGCGGTGAAAACCGCATCGACATAGCCGCGGAGGCTCGGATAGACTGCATCCACCCGCACGCCGGCGTCCGCGCGCGAGGTGACCACCGCGACATCGGCTTCCTGATGCAAGGCTAAAATCCGCAAAAGCTCTACGCCGGTGTAGCCGGTGCCGCCCACTATTCCTGCACGAATCATTGGTTTAAATCCTTCTTGTTCATTTCTTTGAAATTGCGTGAGTATATAATACTTCCTGATTCTCAAAAATTGTTAACATCACCGGATACCCGCTGCCACCTTTTAAACGACCGCTCACATGCCCCTGCCTCATTCGATGCGCGCGATAGAAATCACACAGCCCGGCGGCCCCGAGGTACTCGGTCTCGCGGAAAGGCCCATACCGCCCCTATCGGCGCAGCAGGTGCTGATCCGGGTTGCGGCCGCCGGCGTCAACCGCCCCGATGCGATGCAGCGCCGCGGCGTTTATCCGCCGCCGCCCGGCGCGTCGGATATTCCCGGCCTCGAAATCGCCGGCACGGTCGCCGCCTTGGGTGATAATGTGCATCATTTGAGCATCGGAGAACCGGTTTGCGCGCTGGTGACCGGCGGCGGTTACGCCGAGTTTTGCGCAGCCTCGGCCGCGCTTTGCCTGCCGATTCCTGACGGCTTCGATTTTATCCAGGCAGCCGCGCTGCCCGAGACGTTTTTTACGGTCTGGAGCAATGTTTTCGATCGCGCCCATTTGGCGGCCGGCGAAACACTGCTGATCCACGGCGGCGGCAGCGGCATCGGCACGACCGCGATACAACTGGCCAAGGCCTTCGGCGCCAAGGTTTTCGTAACGGCAGGCTCCGATGCCAAATGCGAATTCTGCCGGCAGCTCGGCGCCGATGCCGCGATCAACTATCAGAGCCAGGATTTTGCCGATCAGGTCAGACATTTGACCGATAAGCAAGGCGTCGATGTGATTCTGGACATGATCGGTGGCGATTATTTGCCCAAAAACCTGAAGTGCCTAGCGAACGACGGCCGGCTGGTGCAAATCGCGATCCAGCATGGCGCCAAGGCGGAGGTCGATCTATGGCAAGTCATGCACAAGCGTCTGACGCTGACCGGCTCGACCTTGCGCGCCAGGGACGATCTTTTTAAACAGCAGATCGCCTGGAAATTGCGCGAAAAGGTCTGGCCTTTGTTAGCATCGGGTAAAATCAGGCCGGTCATCGACAGCGTTTTTACACTTAACGATGCGGGCAAGGCGCACGAACGCCTCGAATCCGGTCAACATATCGGTAAAATCATCTTGAAGGTATAAAGTATCATGTCTTACAGCACACTCATCACCGCCGATGCACTGCGGGCGCAGCTCGACAATCCGGACTGGATCATCATCGACTGCCGGTTTTCTCTAGCCGACACCGAGCTCGGCGCCAAAAATTATCGGCTCGGGCATCTGCCGAATGCGCGCTATGCCCATCTCGACAAGGACTTGTCCTCCGCGATTACCAGCCAGAAAGGCCGGCACCCCCTTCCCGATTTTCGCGCCTTGAGCCAAAAGCTCGGCACTTGGGGCGTCGGCAATCAGAGCCAGGTCATCGTTTATGACGATGCGGGCGGCGCTTTCGCGGGACGCCTGTGGTGGCTGCTGCGCACTCTCGGCCATGACAAGGTGGCGGTGCTGGATGGCGGCATCAAGCTTTGGCAAAAAAAAGGTTATCCGATCACGACCGCGCTGCCGGCGATTATTCCGACGACCTTCCGGCCCTATCTGCAAGAATCGTTCTGGCTGACCGCAGGCCAAGTCCAAAACCGTCTCGCTGACAGATCGATTAGCCTGATCGACGCGCGCACGCCCGAGCGTTACCGCGGCGAAGTGGAGCCGATCGACCCGGTTGCGGGGCACGTAAGGGGCGCGGTCAACCGGCCTTTTCAGGCCAATCTCGCCAGCAGCGGCGAATTCCTGCTCGCCGAGCAACTGCGCCGGCAATTTGAGGCCCTGATCGGCGATAGGCCGCCGGAACAGATCGTGCATATGTGCGGCTCCGGCGTGACCGCCTGTCATAATTTACTGGCGATGGAACATGCGGGGCTTAAGGGCTCGAAACTTTATGCCGGCTCGTGGAGCGAATGGATCCGCAATAAAAACCGGCCCATCGCCAAAGGCAAATAACCCCGCCCCTCAAGGCACTTTTTAACCGATCGGTTCAGCTCATGAAAATCGACAGCGCCAAGATACAACAGCGTTACGACCGGCTCGCGCCCTATTTCGACGGCATCGAGGCGATGATGGAAGGCCTGTTTTTCAGGAGCTGGCGGAAAAAACTCTGGGCATCCGTCGAAGGTCAACACATCCTGGAAGTCGGCGTCGGCACCGGCAAGAACTTCGACTATTATCCTGCCGGCGCCAGCATCACCGCGATCGATTTCAGCCCGAAAATGCTCGAACAGGCGCGGCGTAAAAAGACCAGGAAACAGGTCAATGTGGATCTGGAACTGATGGATGTGCAGTCGCTGCATTATGCCAGCAACAGTTTCGATACGGTCGTCTGCTCCTTTGTGTTTTGCTCGGTGCCTGCGCCGATGAAAGGCCTGAAGGAATTGCACCGGGTCTGCAAGCCGGGCGGACGAGTCATCTTGCTGGAGCATGTGATCAGTTCGAATCCGGTTTTGGCCGGCATGATGAATCTGTTGAACCCCTTGGTCGTCTCGCTGGTCGGTGCGAATATCAACCGCAATACGGTCAAAAATGTGCAGGCCTGCGGCTTTAGCCATGTGCGCGTCGATGAACGCAGCAGCGGCATCATCAAATTGATCGTAGCGGTTAAATGACCGGAAAATGTATCTTGAACGCCGGATTTGAGTAGAATATAAGGAGTTTTTGAATTGATAACTGATGTGAAACCAAAAGTAGACGATTTAGTTCAAACGCCGATACCCACCCGGCACGGCGAATTCATCCTGCATTATTACAGCAACACGCTCGACGACAAGGAGCATGTCGCTCTGGTCAGGGGTAAGGTTGACGGCGTCGAGCATGTCCCGGTGCGCATCCATTCCGAGTGCTTTACCGGCGACGTGCTCGGCTCGAGACGCTGCGACTGCGGCGAACAACTCGACATGGCGATGCAAATGATAGCCGAAAGAGGCGCCGGCATTCTGATCTATCTGCGTCAGGAAGGACGCGGCATCGGCCTGTTGAAGAAACTGCAAGCCTACAATTTGCAGGATACGGGCATGGACACGGTCGATGCGAACATTCACCTGGGCCATCTCGCCGACGAACGCGAATACGACATTGCCGCGCTGATTCTGGAGTCGCTCCAGGTCAAATCGATCGAGCTGATCACGAACAATCCAAAAAAAATCGAAGGCCTGCAAAAGCTCGGCGTCGATGTTGCAGGTCGGATTCCGATTGTTGCCGCGGCCCACAATGACAATCTCGATTATCTGAAAACCAAAGCCAAAAAGATGGCGCACATGCTGTTTGAACGCAAATAGGACAACGACTGATCTCGGCACTAAAATCGCCCCCTCCTGCAAAATGAAAATGGCCGCATCATGCGGCCATTTCGTATAGCTCAGACGGGATAATTCGCTATGGCGAAGCCAAAACCGTTCACTCCTTGAGCGATGCATAGCTGCCGTGGGTAGTGACAGGAAAACCGCGGACGGCCACAAGAAGATCGCCGTAATCGCATCGAAGGTATAGTCATAATCCAAGGGGTCAGGACCGTCAATACCTTCGATGGCGTTTACAGGATTTCTTTGCGCCAGCCGAGGCTCCGAGGGGCGCGCTGACGACATTCAGTTACCCGAGCGTCAGCAGGGTATCCGCCAAGAACTCGGCAGATGATTTCATACTATTGGCTGATATAAAAGAAACAAATATTACTAAAGCAAAGGGTGATTCAGGCTTTCGGAACCTATAAGAAGACTTTTTCCTCCTCGTCACAATTCAATTTCAACAGGCACAGCACTGATCGCTGCTTTGCCGGCGATTGTCCAGCAACCCCATCCATCGTGGGGGTCAATTATCTTAAGCACTTTCCATGCCATAGCTAAACCTTGTGCCCCCCGGCTAGGCGGGATTGCCTGCAAACAATTAGGCGGCTAAATCATTTGCTTCAGATTGGCGCCAAAACCAGCCGTTTTAGTGCGATCTTCGGCCAACTACCACATAATTCCTTGCAACTTCCCTGGTATTCCTTTCGCAAAACAGCGGCCCAGATCGAATCCAGCCAAGAGGCGTGTGTCAAATGACACAGTTCGCCTGCGTCAAATGCCTCGGATAATCTCTCGGTAGCCATTCAGCCCTTGTACTGCTTTCGACGCTGCCGCATCAGCACCGCCATCAATACAGCCAATACCTTGCCAAGTATCCGAAATGATCCGAAACGGCCGGATAGAAATGATCATTGAAAATCATATCCATCGACTCGATCCGCAGCGGATGACCATTACGCTTGAAGATATAGTCGACTCGACAAGGCGGATGATGTTTCCAGCCGTCGATTTGACCGCGATAGCTCGGCTCGTAAAAGCGACCTGGATGCAGTTCATGAAACTGATCCACATACTCGGCATTGCCGACGATATGATGATAGGCATGGCCGCCGGCAGGCGCGTTGAAATCACCGGCGATCAGCTCGCCCCTGACGCCGAAATGCCGGCGCGAATCGATCAAGCGCCGCAAATTGGCGTACTCTTCATAAAAACCGTGATGCGCCCAGCTCAAATGCACATTCGCGATATGCAGCAAGCCGAACCATGGCACATCGATGCAGGACAGGGTTACATTGCGCGACATGTAATTGTCCTTGCGCTGATTCAAAGACACATAGGCCGAATAATTATGCCGCATCGGATAGCGACTCATGATCGCGGTGCCTTCCCGCCAGCGGTAAAAACCGATGTGGCTCCAGTCTTGATGAATGTGATACCAAAGCCCCCAGTGGCGCAATTTGCTACAAATCCGAAACGCCATGTTCGAAGGCGACTCGCCGTAGGGATGCGTGATCGGATCGTGCATGTACTCGCCGACCTCCTGAAAACAGATCAAATCGATTTTCAGATGCGCAATGGCCTCCGCGATGATCTGCACCTCCCGCTCATGCCGATGCATCGCATCAAACGGGCAATCACGCGGATGTTGCTGATACGTATGCAAATTTAGCGTGAGCAGCGAAAGTTCCATAAACTCCGTCGACCGGAGGATTGTAAGCCTGAAATTACAAAGTTGGGCTTATATTAGCCGGCAAATATGTAAGTTTGATGACCAACGCTCAGAACCCGATGTCGTCCCGCAACACCGTTTCGACCAGCGTGACCCAGTACGCCGCGCCAACCGGCAAGATCCGATCGTTGAAGTCATAGTGCGGATTATGCAGCAAACAGCTGTTATGCGATGCGCCGTTGCCGATCCAGAGATAACAGCCCGGCTTTTGCTGCAGCATGAACGCAAAATCCTCCGAACCCATGCACGGCGTGGGCTGAAGATTAACGCCTTGCGCTCCCGCCACCGCAATCGCGGCCTCGGTTGCGAGGGCTGTTGCCGCCTCGCTATTGAAGGTGACCGGGTAACCCGGATTTTCAGGATTGAAGGCGATTTCCGCGGCCACGCCGAGCCCGGCGCAGACGCCGTCGACGATTTGGCGGATTTTCTCGCCAATCGCCTGCTGTACGCCGGGTTTGAAGCAGCGGAAAGTGCCGCGAATGACCGCTTCTTCCGGAATCGCATTCCAGGTATTGCCGGCATGAACCTGAGTGATGCTGACCACCACCGAATCAGCCGGATCGATCGTCCGGCTGACGATCGTCTGCAGCGCATTGATGATTTGCGCGGCCGCGACGATCGCGTCGGTTCCCAGATGCGGCATCGCGGCATGGGTCGCCCGGCCTTTCACGCGAATCTCGAAACAGTCGAAAGACGCCATCATCGGCCCCGACTTGACCGCGAAATGGCCAAGCGGAATGTCCGGAAAATTGTGCATGCCGAAGACCATGTCGACCGGAAATTGCTCGAACAAGCCGTCGTCGATCATTTGCTTCGCGCCGGCTCGACCTTCTTCGGCCGGTTGAAAGATGAACACGACCGTACCGTTGAAATTCGGTTTTTCGGCCAACAGCTTGGCTGCGCCGAGCAGCATCGCGGTATGGCCGTCATGGCCGCAGGCGTGCATTTTACCGTGATGTGCGGATTTATACGCAAATGTATTCTTTTCTTCGATGAACAAGGCGTCCATATCGGCGCGCAACGCAATTTTCAGGGGGCTGTCGCCGGCCGACAAGGCCGCGACCACACCGGTTTTGCCGAGCCCCTGCTGCACCGTCAAGCCGAATGACTGTAATTTTTCGGCGACAAAACGCGCCGTTTCGACTTCTTCATAGGCGGTTTCGGGATGTTGATGAATGTGTTGCCGCCATGCGCGCATGTCTTCGTGAAGCTGTTGCAGATCGTCGCTGTCAATCATAGGTTTCCGTGTTGATTAATTTTAGGGCGCAAGCCTTCCTGCAAGACATCGTCAATCGAGCCTTTGTCCACCGGTCACAGCAACGGCTTGCCTGGGCGGGTTATGGCAGCAATCAGGAAGGTTTTGAGTGATTTGAAGTCGGGGGAGTCGCCGGCAGAATCCTGCGAAAAGTCAGATTGATCCGGGGATTTTTCGCTTGCCGGGTTTTCGGCAAGGCATGCACCCAGTGATGCTGCAACGCGCCCGCCATGATCAGCAAATCGCCGTGCTCCAGCACAATGTCCAGATTTTCGCGGCGCTTTTTATGATGCAGCCTGAACAGGCGCGTATCGCCGAGGCTCAAGGAGGCAATCACCGGATTCAGGCCGAGCTCCTTTTCATTGTCCGCATGATAACCCATCGAATCCCGGCCGTCGCGGTACAAATTGGCCAGCACGCTGTTGAATGGGCAGCCGCTCATTGTTTCGACCCGAGCCTTGACCGCGGACAATTCGGCCGTCCACGGCAATGGCGCGTGTTCCACGCCCGAATAGCGGTAAACGGCATCAGCATCGCCGTACCAGCACATCAGACGCGGCACCTTGCACCATTTGCCGAAGATGAAAACCGCTTCTTCCTTCCAAGCCAGTGTCCGATTAAAATCCGTAAACAGCCGATCGGCCTCCGGCGGCGCATAAAATGCCTTGGCCAGATAGATTTCGCCGTCAGAAGGGCAAATATTGGTTTGCTCGATTAATAAGATGATTTTTCAACACTTAGCCGAAGCCAGTTAAAAAAGCCCACGCCTATCCTCTTGGCCTTAGATTTCGACAATATAAGCCCCGTAGCCGACGACCCTTTTTTTATCCCCCGCCGTATCGCCGGAATTCCTCAGGTCGATGGTCTTGACGACCAGCGACTTTTCCCGCGCCAGCTTCAACAGGCCGCTGACGCCGACCCGGCCGCAGGCCGAATCGAAGCCCAGGCTTTCGTATTGCAGCTTTTCAATCGCCGAACTGGTCGCCTTGTCGAGTTGCTGGCAGGTCGCATAATCGTGATAATGGCTCAGGTCGGAACTGATCACGATCAAGGTTTCCTCGCCGCCCCACAGCAGCTCCAATACCTGGCTGACCTGCTCGGCAGACGCCTCGCCGGTCACGATCGGCACGATCACGAAATCATCCAGCGTTTCCTGCAAAAACGGCAGATGTACTTCCAGGCTATGTTCCTGCGCATGCGCCTGTTCCATGTAATCGACAAAAGGCAATTTCGCGATCTTGTGGACCGATTTCTGATCGACGGTAATACTGCCGAGCGGTGTGATGAAGTTTTGCGCATTGGTCACCGCCAAGCCGGTAAAACCGACCCGGTGCGAAGGTCCTATCAGCACCACCCGGGTAATCTGATCATGCGCCTTGATCAGCCGCGCATAGGCGGTAGCCGCCACCGGCCCCGAATAAATGTAGCCCGCATGCGGCACGATCATCGCCTTGGGAACTTTCGGCGCGGTTTCGGCATCATTGAGATATTGATCGATCAGCAGATGCAGTTGCTGGGGTTCGGCAGGATAAAAGCTTCCTGCTACAGCGGGTTGTCTATTCATAATGTTGCCTTTTCACCAAAATCAAGCCAAATCGCATGTTCAACCCGTCAGCAATCCCGCAGGTTGATATTATTATTCTAATTCCTAAATGACCAATTGAATATTTAATGGTTCCTGGAGAATGGCGATGACCGAATTTGTTTCCCCCGATACCGTCCGTACCCGGTACTGGCATATGCTTGAGGACGGTCGGGTGCAGTGCGACGCCTGCCCGCGCTTTTGCAAACTGCATGATGGCCAGCGCGGCCTATGTTTTGTCCGGCAGAATCTGGACCATCAGGTCGTGATGACCAGCTACGGACGTTCCAGCGGCTTTGCGATCGATCCGATCGAAAAAAAGCCGCTGAATCATTTTTTACCCGGCACGCCGGTGTTTTCGTTCGGCACCGCCGGCTGCAATCTGGCCTGCAAATTTTGCCAGAACTGGGACATCAGCAAATCGCGCGAAATGGATACCCTGATGAGCAAAGCCTCGCCCGAGGCAATCGCGCAGACTGCGCTCGACCAGGGCTGCGCCAGCGTCGCCTATACCTATAACGACCCGGTCATCTTCCACGAATATGCGATCGATACCGCCCAGGCCTGCCGCAGTCTCGGCTTGAAATCGGTCGCGGTTTCGGCCGGCTATGTGACGCCGGAACCGCGCGCCGAATTTTATCAATGGATGGATGCGGCCAATATCGACCTGAAGGCGTTCAGCGAGCGCTTTTATCACCAGATTACCGGCGGCCATCTGCAACCGGTGCTCGACACGCTGAAGTACATCAAGCACGAAACCTCGGTCTGGCTGGAGTTGACGACCTTGCTCATCCCGGACGAAAACGATTCGGTGCCGGAACTCGAAGCAATGACGCAATGGGTCGTCGAAAATCTCGGGCCGGACGTGCCGATGCATTTCACCGCCTTTCATCCTGACTGGAAGATGCTCGACAAAGCGCCCACGCCGCGCCATTCGCTGCTGAAAGCCCGGCAGATCGCGATCAACAATGGCGTTCGCTATGCCTATGTCGGCAATGTGCACGACAAACTGGCCGAAAGCACCTACTGTCACGGCTGCGGCAAATTATTGATCGGGCGGGACTGGTATGAGTTGTCGGACTGGAATCTAGACGCCGCCGGCAAATGCAAGTTTTGCGGCACAAAATGCGCGGGCGTCTTTGCCGAAAAACCCGGTGGCTGGGGCGCAAAACGCCTCAGCGTACCGATGCGTTAAGCAAAATTGCTGCTTGGCAAGCTTCGGCGGTTGTCGAAAAACCACGACGCTTACATAATGTAATCCCTATATTTAGTATAGGTATGCACCTTTGCCAAATGCGGGTGCCGAAAGGGCGACTTCTCGGCCCAGAAAAACATCATTGAATAAATTTCAAAAACGATAATATGATGCTCTCCAGACGACGTTTTTTAGGCTATGGCGGCGCAGGCATGCTCGCAATCGCCGCAGGCTGCCGGCCGGCGAATCTGAATTTATTGCCGGCCGAGGATGATGTCGCCGCGATCAAGCGGTTGCCACTGGCCGACAGGATGCAGCTCGCGAAGCTGAAAAACAACCTGCTGGGCTACCCGATCAACATGAACACGCCGCCCGAGGCTTTTTTCGCCTGGCGCAAACAGCTCAACGAGGCGGGCATCGGCGTGTTTGCGTTCAACAATGTCGGCAATCCGTTCAAGGAAAGCCCGATCCCTTACAACACGCACGACTTTGAACGCGAAGTGATCCTGCGCTTCGGCAAGCGCTATGCGTTTCCAAGCGATGACACCTGGGGCTTCCTTTCGCATAGCGGCACCGACAGCAACATGCACGGCATGTACATGGGACGGACGATTCTGAAAGGACGCACCGGCCGGCTTCCGAAAGCCTATTTCACGAAGGAAGCGCATTATTCGGTGCAAATTTTGCGCGACTTGCTCGGGCTTGAAACGGTGTTTGTCGACACGCTGCCGGATGGCGGAATGGCCCCGAACGATCTCGCGCAAAAGCTCGCGGCCAACCGATCGCAGCCAGCTTTGATGATCGCGACGATCGGCACCACCTTCAAAGGTGCGGTCGATTCGATCGACCGTATTCAGGATGTCTTGCAAGGCCATCCGAGCTATCTGCATCTGGACGCGGCGCTGTTCGGCGGCTATCTGCCCTTTACCCCCCATGCCGATGAAGTCGCCTACCGTTTGCCGGGCAAAGCGGCGGCGCGCTACGATTCGATCGCGGTTTCCTGTCACAAATTTTTCGGCTTTCCCGCGCCCGCCGGCCTGTTCGTCACCACGCAAAGCCATTTCGACGAGTTCAATGCGCTGTTCACCCGAATTCATAATCCCGAATACATCCACCATGTACCGGGCACGATCACCTGTTCGCGGGATAGTGTCAAACCGGCGGAATTTTATTTCTTTTCATCGCCGGAAGCGATGGAAAAACTGACCGAAGACGCTCGCTCGATGCTGCAAAATTCGGATTATTTTCTGCAACAACTGCAGTCCCGCTTTCCTCAGCTGGATGCGGTACGCGCGAACGCTCTGTCGAACACGATTTATTTCAAAAATCCCGGCGACCGGGTCGTCAAAAAATATTCGCTGGCCACGATGCATTTAGAGATGAACCGCCAACCGCAGGATTATGCGCATGTGGTCGTGATGCCGCATGTGGACCGGCAAGTCATTGAAGCGTTTATGAACGACGTGGAGTCCGAGTTGGCTAATTTGTAAGGATTTACTTTCTGTTGGTGCCCACGCCCTGCGCCCCGAAACATGGGCGCTCAGGCGAGGGGATTCATGGTCGAAAATATCCAGCGCCGCCCCGCTCTTCCCTGGCAAACAGCTTTCAGCCGAATCGTTAAAACTCACTGCGGCGGCTGACAGGAGGAAATCGGGTCTTCCGCAGTCAATAGTTCCACAATACCGGCATTAGTGATTTTTTTGTTGTCGACAAGCGGATCATCCTGATAACCGCCCACGATCATGTCGGTGAAACCATCGCCGTTATGGTCGCCGCTTCCGCTGACCGCAAAACCGTAATAATTATTCTTGTTATGACCGTCGAATCCAAACTGTTCGACGCCATCGCCGCCCCGATGCCAAGAGGCTCTCCCCGCATTCGCCAGTTTTTTACCTTTGCTGGTGGCATCGTATTTATAGGCGCCGACGATGAAATTGTGTGCGGTTTCGCCGGGGATAACGCCGGCATCGCTGATCGCGCTGCCAAACAACGCTCCCTTTTGCGGCACTTTATTCCGAACACTATCACTGTATAAGGCAGACTTACTTTCTCCAGAATAGACGTGCACGGCTCCGGCATCCTTGAACGTTTTTTTCGCGGTTGCCGGCGTAGCCTCCTGAATATAATCTTCTCGCGGCGCGCCGGCCAAAACATCCGCAAAGCCGTCGCCATTCACGTCCGCCCCGGCCACCGCGAAGCCGAGCCGGCTGCCGGCCTGCTCGCCATTTTGGTGAAAGATCTCCGGAAAATCGCCGCTCAAGGCATAAACATAGACACGGCCCGCATCCTTCAGTTTTTTGCCGCTGGAGTTGGTGGCGCCGGCTCGGTAAGCCCCGATGATCGCGTCCGCCTTGCCGTCCTTATCGACATCATTCGCAGCGACGCTGGAGCCAAATAGATCGCCCTTGCCTTCGCCCTCGAACTTATGCACGAGGGCAAGCCCTCCTTCCTTGTAAGAATAAACAGACGCCGAACCCGCATCTGTTATTTTCTTGCCGTTGGTGTCGACTCTATCCGCTTTCGGCGCGCCCACGATGACCTCATCCCTGCCGTCGGCATCGATATCCTTCACAAAAGCGACTGCCATGCCCAGATTATCGCGGGCCGCCTCGCCTTCGATGCGAAATAGCTCTGTGCCATTAGGCGCTCCCGAAAAAACCACGGCGGCCCCGGCATCCTTGCGCTTCTTTCCGTCGCCGCCAACCACATCGGCGTTTGGCGCTCCCACGAGGATGTCGGGGATATTGTCACCGTTCACATCGCCACCGCCTGCTACCGCGCTGCCAAACTGGTCGCCGGCACCCTCCCCTATAAACGTCCGCAAAATAGTCGGCTGTTTTGTCAATTCGCCCGAATAAACATGGACCAAACCGGCATTTCTCAAGGTTTTCTTGCTCTCTTTTTTATCAAAGCGAGGAGCCCCGACAATCACATCGTCAATGCCGTCCGCATTGATATCGCCGGCGGCGACGCTATAGCCAAGAAAATCGCTTTTGTTTTCGCCGTCGAAACGATTCAACAAGTTTGCAACGAGCGGGAAATTATCATCTTCATCCAGAACGCAGTCATTATCGTCATCCGGATCGGCATTATCGCCTGTTCCATCGCCGTCGTTGTCATTCGATTCATTTGGATTCAAGGGAAAAGCATCTTCATTGTCAGGCACACCGTCGTTGTCGTCGTCTTTGTCGCAGGCATCGCCAATGCCATCCTTATCTTGATCAACCTGGGGATCTCCTACTTTTGGAGGAGGATTTTTTACCGTCGGGCAATTATCCAGATAATCGAGAACCCCATCGTCGTCTAGGTCGCCGGGAAGATAACGCGCAAGCGCAAATCGCTGCTGGCTGACTAAATTGTCCCTGATTTCGGCCACTCCCGCCAGCACGATACGCTCATCCTCCGGTTGCTGCACGGCCGCAAAAGCCTGGTCTGAACCGGCGCCGAAACTTGTGCTGAGTTTGCCGTCTCCGCTGAAAGTGGTATCCAGGCTGCCGTCTTGATTGTAGCGCACCTGCACAAAATTAAAGTCATTGACTCCAATTTGCGTATAACCGGCCACCAGCAATTTGCCGTCAGGCAATTGCATGACCTGATAAGCCCGGTCATTTCTTGTACCAATCGATGTGATGACTTTACCGTCACCGCTAAAACTGGAATCCAAGTGTCCATCGGGGAGATAACGAACCAACGCAATATCCTCATCACCGTTCGTCGTGCTGTAGCCGGCAACCACATAGTTACCGTCCGTTTGTCGAATCACCGAAAGACCGCGATCATCGCCGCTGCCGACCGAGTTGCGTTGTTTCCCATTCGAATTGAAGGTCGTATCGAGCGTGCCGTCGGCGTTATAGCGCGCGACCGCAAAATCATCGCTAGTGCCATTATTGCTAAATCCGGCCACAAAGAGCTTGCCGTCATCAGCCTGCTGAAGCATCGAAAAGGCAACATCGTTCCTGCTATTGCCAAAGTCGGTCACAACTTTGCCCTTCTCGCCTGTAGGACTAAAACTCAGATCGAGAGAGCCGTCCGGGTTATACCGCACCAGCGCAAAATCGCTGTCGGTTGCCGTGCCGCTGAACCCCGCCACGACCAACTTATGTTCCGGCGTTTCGACGACCGCATGAGCGCCGTCCTCAAACACATCTGCGGCCTCCGTCGAATAAGGCGGCGTCAGCACTTTCCCTTCATCGCCGAAACCGGTATCCAAGGAACCGTTAGGGTTATAACGCACCGCCGCAAAATCGTTGGTCGGTTGTGCATTCGAATTTAACGCCTGCCCTACCACGACCAATTTACCGTCTGTCTGTTGGATGCCCGCGAAAGCGGCCGCATTTCCACTACCAACAGTCGTGTTGACGATACCATTGCGACCAAATGTCGTATCGAGAGCGCCATTACTTAATTCATAACGCACGAGAGCAAATCGATCAAAGACGCCGGCCCCATCATTACTGCGACCGACGGCGAGCAGTTTTTTGTCCCCCTGTACCAGGATCACATCTTCAGCGACGGAGAGCGAAATACCGGCGGCCGTCGTCACCAAACCATCGCCGCCAAAACTTTTATCCAGCGTACCGGCGGGCGATGCAAATAACTGATTTGCAAACAGCAGCAGAGCAACGAGCATCGATTTTACAAGACCCTTGATCATACGATTTCACCTGAATTCAATTTGTGCCGGGACACCTGATTCTAACATTAAGGCTTTTCTGCACACAACTCTGCCCTCGTACAGAATTTGCCTTTGAAAAAATGCGACCCTATTGTGAACAGAAAATACCGCATGAAGCAATTGGTAAGAATGCCTATTTTAGAGCGATTACCACGGAGTTTTTCTACTAACCGGTAGAGTTGATTCTCGCAGGCTCCTACAGGCCGAACAACGACGCATCGACCTTATAGGCACAAAATAGGACTGATTGGATTGGATAAAATAGATATGCCGGAGAGGATATTCATCGCGCCCGAAACAACGCGGAAAGAGACCGGAACGATCGACTGGTTCGCCAAGCCCGGCAAACCTTCGGAGAGGAATTTAAAAGAACTGTCACAACCGCACGAGAGCCCCAAGAAACGCCTTGGGGACTCTCGGCGCTGCCCACTACGAAGTCTGCTCTACTGGGCGCAATTCCAACGGCGTGCAGCGGTTATAAAAAAACCAGGTCTTCACGTGCAAGTGTTTGCGGATCGGGGTCTTGATCACCGAAACGCAGAGCGCGATCGAAAACAGGCACCAAACCGCGGCGTATTCGTTCGGATCGGAGGTGGTGACGTCCGAAATCCACGGCCCGATCAGGTAATGGAAGCCGACGAAGCGCCAGGATCCGTACAAGGTCGGCAGACAGAACGAGACCAGGATATAGGTCAGCGCATGTAAACCCCAATCGAAACCGAACAGCCATTCCTGCGGGCCGGACAGCAGGCCGTTCAACGGCATTTGCCAGGCGATGTGCCAATCGCCGGAGACCGAACAGACGCCGGTACCGCAAAAGCCTTCGGTGCCGATCACGCAATGCCCGGCCCAGTCGAACGGATACATCTTGACCAGCATCGTCAGCGAGCCGATCGCGCAAATCGTATAGACGGTCGTGCGGATTTTCAGTTTGACGCTTTCCGGGATGAAGTACATCGCGACCATGTTCACGAAAAACGGCTGGAACGCGACGTGAATATAGCCAAACATCGTCAGAATCTGATTTTTCGGATTGCCGCACAGGTCGATATAGACATAGGTCCCGGCCTGCAACAATTCCATCAACGCAAAATAAGTCAACGGAATCCACAATTCCTTCGACTCCCCCTTGTAAGCGACATAAGCCGCGGTACTAAGTCCTGCGGCGGCCAGGACGCCTGACGCTTCACCACTCCAACACATAATGAACCTTCTTATAATAATTATTGAAAAAGCTGTTAAGCCGAGGAGGCTTTGATCGGATCAACGCGTCCTTCGGGCGCTTATTCTATTACAGGGGGGCGAACGGAAAAAGCGTCGGCGCAACCGAAATGCGCCGACGTTCGAAAAACATCAGGATGGCAGGGCTTCGCTGTCGATGTAAATCTCGACCGGCGTTGCCGGTTCGATCGTGGCGACCGGCAAATTCACACCTTCGCGCCACTGTTTGACTGGCTCTTGTTTGTTTTTACCGGTGATCAAAAAAATCAATCGGCGGGTGTCGCTCAACGCCTTGGCGCTGACCGAAACGCGCTCGGGCGGCGGCTTTGGCGAATCGTAAACCGGATGCGTCAGCTCATCGGTGTTGTGCACGTGTCCGGGGAACAGGCTGGCGGTATGCCCGTCTTCGCCCATGCCGAGCAGCACCATGTCGAACGGCAGCGCATCGGCGACCGTTTGGCGGTATTGCAGGGCGCCCTCTTCAGGACCGAGTTCGGCCGGAAGCGTGAAGATTTGTGCGGACGGAATCGGCACCTGCGCGAGCAATGTCTGCGTCGCTATCATGCTGTTGCGGTCCGCATGATCGGCCGGCAGGCAGCGCTCATCGCCATAATAGATATACCATTTCGACCAGTCGGCTGCGGCCTTGCCGAGCAGACGATAGACTTTTTCCGGCGTGGTGCCTCCCGCCAATACCAGTTTGAAGCGGCCGCGCTCGGCGATGGCCGCTTCGGCCGCAGTCAAGATTTGTGCACAAGCGGCTTCGGCCACCTGATCGGCGGTCGCGAACGTCCGCCAGTTGGCGTTTTTTTGCATTTATTTACACTCCGGGGTTAATGAACTGCGCCAGAATTGGCTGTCTTTATCGAACAGGCGGCTGTCTTCCGGTCCCCACGAACCGGCAGCATAGGTCGCGATATAGTCGCGCTCGACCGCCCAGGTTTGCAGGATCGGATCGACGATGCGCCAGGCGTGCTCGACCTCGTCGAAGCGCAGGAACAGCGAACGGTCGCCCTTCAGCACATCGAGCAGCAGGTCTTCATAAGCGTCGATCGCCTTTTCGTCATGATTGCGGAAACTCGCATCCAGCGTGGTCGAGCGGGTGTCCATTTCGAGGCCCGGCTCCTTCACGGTCATTTCGATCTTGATGCATTCGTCGGGCTGAATGCCGAGCAGCACCCAGTTAGGGCTCATGCAGTTCACGTTGGTGCCGCGGAAAAACTGCAGCGGCGGATGACGGAAGCAGATCGAGATGGTCGACTGCGCCTTCGCCATGCGTTTACCGGTGCGCATATAGAACGGCACGCCGCGCCAGCGCCAGTTGTCGATGTAAAGCTTCATCGAGGCATAGGTTTCGGTCACACTGTCCGCCGGGATGTTGTCTTCCTGCAAATAGCCTTTGACCTTTTCGCCTTTGGCCATGCCGGCCGCGTACTGGCCGCGGTGGGCATGCGCGTGCACCGCTTCTTTCGGAATCGGGCGGATCGATTTCAATACCTTGACCTTTTCATCGCGCAGCGCCTCGGCCTCCATCGACACCGGCGGCTCCATCGCGACCAGGGTCAAAAGTTGCAGCAGATGGCTTTGCAGCATGTCGCGCAGAGCGCCGGCGCCGTTATAGTAGTCGCCGCGGCTGTCGATGCCGATTTCCTCCGAATGGGTGATCTGGATATGATCGATGTAGTTGCGGTTCCACAAGGGTTCCAGCATCACGTTCGCGAAGCGGAACACCAGCACGTTTTGCACCATGCCCTTGCCGAGATAGTGATCGATCCGATAAATCTGCTCCTCGGTCAGATAATGGCTGATGCGTTTTTGCAGGGCCTGCGCGCTGTCCAGATCATAGCCGAACGGTTTTTCGATGATCACACGCCGCCAGCCCAGTTCTTCGTCAAACAACTGATTAACGCTCAATTGTTCGAGCACGGTGCCGAAATCGGACGGACTGATCGACAGATAAAACGCGATGTTCCGCGAAAATGCTTGTTTGCCGTTCAAAAGTTCGGCCAATGCCTTGTAGTCTTCGGGCTTCTGGATGTCCGCCTGATGATAGTAAAGGCGCTGACTGAAACTCTGGAAGACCGCCTCGTCGAAATCGGCCTTGACCTTGCTCTGGATCATGTCCCTGACTTCGGCCAGCCATTTCTGCTGGTCCCAGGGCCGGCGGCCGACCGCGACAATGCGGGTGCCTTCGGGCAATTGTTTCGCAACATCGAGATGATAGAGCGCCGGCATCAGCTTAATTCGGGAGAGGTTGCCGGTGGCGCCAAAGATTACGTAGGTACAGGGTTCGGCGTTCATGGGAAAGTCGATAAGGTTAAGGGCGCAAAGATTATGGTGTGTAGTCCGGATGAAACGCAGTGGAATCCGGGGAGACCGGTGTTCCTCCACTCCCGGATTCCGCTACGCTGCATCCGGGCTACGTCACGCACCGCCGAAGCGGCGCAACTTGCGTTCCCGCGCAGGAGCGCGGGAACGCTTGCGGTTTTATGCGTTGTAAGTAGACGAAGCGACCTTGCCGCCTTGTCCGGTCCAGTCGGTATGGAAGAACTGGCCGCGCGGCTGGTCGATCCGCTCATAGGTATGGGCGCCGAAATAGTCGCGCTGCGCCTGCAACAGATTGGCCGGCAGTCTTTCGGTCCGGTAGCCGTCGAAGTAAGCCAGGGCGGACGAGAACGCCGGGGTCGGGATTCCGAGCTCGATGCCCAGAATGACCGCCTTGCGCCAGCCGGCTTCGGCCTTCTTCATTTCGGCGGTGAAGAAATCGTCAAGCAACAGGTTTTCGAGATCCGGATTTTTGTTGTAGGCCTGTTTGATGTCGTTCAAGAACTGACTGCGGATGATGCAGCCGCCGCGCCACATCAGCGCGATTTCGCCATAATTCAGCGCCAGTTTGTATTCTTTTGCCGCTTCCCGCATCAACCGGAAACCTTGCGCATAGGAAATGATCTTGGCCGCATACAAGGCGTCGCGGACCGCATCGATCATCGCCTTCCTGTCGCCGCTGAATGCGCCCTGCTGTTTCGGCAGAACCTTCGCGGCCTTGACGCGTTCGTCTTTTTGTGCAGACAGGCAGCGCGCAAAGACCGACTCGCCGATCAGCGTCAACGGAATGCCGAGGTCCAGCGCATTGATGCCGGTCCATTTGCCGGTGCCTTTTTGGCCGGCGGTATCGAGGATTTTTTCCAGGAGCGGCTGGCCGTCTTCGTCCTTATAAGCCAGGATGTTCGCGGTGATTTCGATCAGGTATGAGCTCAGTTCGCCGCGGTTCCATTCGGCGAAAATTTCGTGCAATTCGTCGGCGGAAAGGCCGAGACCTTCGGATAGCAATTGATAGGCTTCGCAGATCAGCTGCATGTCGCCGTATTCGATGCCGTTGTGCACCATCTTGACATAGTGCCCCGCGCCGTTGTCTCCGACCCACTCGCAACAGGGTTCGCCGCCGACCTTCGCGCTGATCGCCTGGAAAATCGGCTTGACCGCCGCCCAGGCCGCCTTGTTGCCGCCGGGCATGATAGACGGTCCGTTGCGCGCGCCTTCCTCGCCGCCGGAAACCCCGGCGCCGATGAAATTGAGACCTAAGTCCGCAAGATATTGGGTGCGGCGGTTGGTGTCGGTAAACAACGAATTGCCGCCGTCGACGATGATGTCGCCCGGCGCCAACAGCGGCAGCAGTTTTTCGATATATTGATCGACCACGTCGCCGGCCTTGACCATTAACATCACGATGCGCGGCGTTTCGAGGCTGTCGACGAGTGCTTCGAGCGAATGCGTACCGACCACCTGTGTGCCCTTCGCGGGGCCTGCCAGAAATTCATCGACCGTGCTGGTGGTGCGGTTATAAACCGCGACCTTGAAGCCGTGGTCGTTCATGTTCAACACCAGGTTTTGGCCCATCACCGCGAGGCCGATCAATCCGATATTTGCTTTCATCAATGTGTTTTCCGTGAGTGTTAGGTTCAGCTAAAGTTTATCATAGCCGATAGCAAATGCGGTTAACAGACAGTTAACCGGGATGGCTTTGGTGCATCCTGACACGCGCGCGGATCATCGCAAAGATCACCACGACCAACAAAACGGCCAGCGAAGACTCCAGCAGCAAAAAGGCCCCGATCTTGAAATAGGCGAAGTGCGGATGCACGAAGCGGACCAGCCAGCCGCCCGCTTCATCGGCGATGGCAGAAACATAAGTCAGACCGCTGACCCAGATTTTGAGCCGCGTCGAAAAATCGGTCATCAGCATCAGATGGGTCAAGGTCACGACCAGCATGCCCATCGAAAACAGATGGAAATGCGAGACTTCGAGCATGCCCTCATAACTGCGCGGCGGCTTGAATTGCTCTTCGGAACCCAAGTAGTAGAGTTTGACCGATTCGGGAGTCAGATCCATCCGGTGAAAATACATCAGGCCGTTGCTGAGCCACAGCAGCACGATATAGCCCAGAAACATCAGCACCAGCGCATTGAGAAGGGATTTCCGGTGTTGTTCGCCGGTCACGAAATAACGCATGGCTATTGGTTTTGATCCTTGATCATGACCTGATACATCGCCATCACCTTGCGGACGCTGCTGAGGCCGGCACGCGTGCTCAACGTCGCGCCGCTGATGCCGTCCACGCCCTTGCTGAAATCCATGTCCGTGAGTGGACGTTTGTACAGTCGCTCGAACCAGCGCTCCGGTGGCATGTATTCGGGCGGCTCGTGAAAAGCGAGCGTATAGACATTGCGCAACTCGCCTTCAGGTGTCAGTACGATCATCAGCGTTTCCGGCTTGGTTCTGACCGTAATCGTTTCGATCGCGGCATAGCCCAAGATTTTGTCCCGCTCCTTGCCGACATAGAACGTGAACAGGCCCGATTCGAGTTTGACTTTTGCCAACTCCTGAATTTTAGCCGTCTGACTCTCGTCAGGGAAAAGCGATAACAATTCGACTTGCTTGTCTTTGCCAAATGCCAGTTCAAGCGCTTCGTTTTTACTGTAGAAAATTGTCGCGAAGCTCTGCGTTACCGCAGTCACCAGAAATAAAAAGAGAAGAAATCCTCCCCTTTGCCTGATTGCTTTCATTTAGACTCTCCAACATCAAAAAAACAAACCGCCAATATCCGAAAATCCGTGCGACAGGAAAATCGAATGCTGGCGGTTGGTATAAGCAACGCCCCAAGACCGCCGAACCACAAAACCGTGATTTCGGCGCCTTATGCGAAGACTTGCGGATTATCGGGCCAATACATGCAAATTCTCGCGGAGCGACAATGATTTCATATCATATCATACTGCAACAAGGCGAATGGCTCAGGCCTAGAAAATGAAGCCGAAGCCCAAATTGAAGTCGTCAGAAAGCGGTCCTTGTTTGGCGACACGATTCCGGTAATCGGCCTTGATCACGACATTCGGAATCGGTTTGTACTGTATGCCCGCCTGGTAAATTTGCCAGTCTTTGGTCGGGTCATCCGGAAAGCCGTTCGGCGCTTTGGCGATCGTATCCAGACGTTCATAACGGACGAATGGCGCGAGATATTGTGTTGTATCCTTGAACAACCAAGGCAAAACGTCATAGCCGGCTTCCGCATACCAGCCGAAACTCTCGGCACCGATGATTTGTGCATTTTCCGGAGTTTGGTTCAATCGGGAATCCAGGCTCAACAGATCGGCATCACCGACATGCCCCCACGATCCCAATGTACGGAATTCAAACCTGCGGTATTTCCATTGCAAATGGCCTTCATACAATTGCGTAAAGACATCCGGCTGTTGCCCGGCAAAGGTCTGATTCTGCCCGGACTTGCCAAAATAGGCGGAGCCGCCGACCATGACGCCCGGCACAGCCTTCGGCGTGTAGTCGAAACGGCCGACAAACCCGAAGTTTTCGGCTTTAGCCTGGCTGCCGCCGCCGCGGCCTTCACGAATACCGTCAGAACTGAAGCCGGACGCATCCAAGCCATTGACGGCGTAGGCTGTATAAGCCAGGTCGTCTGTGAGTTGACCGAACAATCCCAATCCCACTTCCCGCCAAGTTGAAGGGATAATCCTTTGCTCGACTTCTGGACGGTGGTTACCGAAGAAGAAAGGAGGTTCGTGAATCTGGTTGATGAAGCCCATTGGCATCAGCACTAAGCCGGCGCGAACATTGGCCATTTTGTGTAAAAAGAAGTCCAACGCGGCAAATTCGACCGAGACTTCGCCCTTCTCTTCATCACCTTCACCGGTCGTGGCGTGTTCGAATTCCAGTTCACTATTGAAAAGGATGCGGTCGGTAAACTTGTAACCGGCATAAAGCACCATCCGTTCGAGATCGGCGTTGTCTTTGTTATCGCCTTTCTCGCCGACATTGGCCTGATAGATCGCTTCGCCGTAACCGCCGATCGACAAGCCCTTACCGACCTGATAGACCTTCGAGGCTGCCGGGCCCAGACCATAGGCGCTCTTGTACTTGGGTTCTTCCGGAATCACCAGATTGGTCCGCAGTTTTTCGACTTCCTGACTCAAAATATCGGTCTTACGCTCCAGCGTTTTGACGTTGCCTTGCGGTGCCGGAGACTCCTGCTTCTTGGTCGCATCCGCCATCGAGGTCTTCATTTCATCGATCTGCTTTTGCTGCGCCTCGATGATTTTCCACATTTCTTCCATCGTTTGCGGTTTTTGCAGCGCCTCGGCCGGCGCATTCAACGCCGCCAGCACGGCTAAAGCACTTCCCCTCAACAAAATTTTTCGCTCGATCATCATCACTAACCCCCAAAAATAAAATTTTTCTGGGATTATAGTGCAAACAATTTTGTAATTACAAATGATTATCATTTGTTATCAAATTTAAAGAATGGCTATCCCGCCATAAAACCTCCTATGGCTCGATCAGTCTTTGCGTAAAGGGGTTGGATTTTGGTGTATCGGCATGCGGGACTTTGGCCGATTCCGTCATACCTGCCGGAATAAAAGGCCTGGTGTAAAACGGAGCGCTCCGCGGCTCGTGACCCGGAGCGTCCTTGGCAGGGCTTCCACGCAAGACGTGGAACCCCTAAGAGGAAAGTATGCGTTGTGAAAGGCTCAAACTGTTTGTGTTTTCAAGGCCGCTCGATGCGAAAAACCTTGCCTCCGTAACTCGCGACCACGCCGTCGGCGCGAATTTCCTTGATTTCGACCGAATCCTTGGTCGTTTGGCCGGCCTTGTACTTGGTCATGTTCAACACGACGAAGCGATCCTCGGGCTTATTGTCGTACATAAAGACATTGATCGTCATCTTCGGCGCGGAGCTGCGGAAATCATAGGGCAGTTCCTTGAATAGAGGAATTCCCTGCTTGGCTGCCGGCGCGTCATCTGCCTTGTTTGCCATTGCCGCCTTGGTCTTGGCTTCCGGTTCGGCATCTTCCTGTGCATCAAGACTGTCCGCGTTTTCCGCCAGCAGCAGACGTTGGGCACGTCTGGATTGGATTTTCTGCCTGAGTTGTTCCTGTGGGCTGATTGCGGCAGCAGGGCGCGCTTGAGCGGTCTGAACGGCGGGCGCCTTTTTATCTTCTTGAGCCGGCTTTGCCGCTTTCTGTGCCTCGGCCTGTTTTGCCGCGGCCAATTCTTCGATCGAAGGCGTTTTTGTGTTTGCCGCAGCCGCCGGTCTATCCGGCTCGGCCACCGACTCCATCATTTCCTCTTCGTCTTGTTCGACATCAGCCGCATCATCGCGTACTTCAACGGCAGCCGGCAGCGGCGGCTTTGGCGCGGCTTTTGCCTGCACCGGCTGCACGCCGGCCTGCGGTTTGGCCGGCGCCTCATCGGCATTTTTCAGATACCAGACCATCAAAGGCACGGCCAGCAGATTGACGGCCAGCAGCCCGCCGATCAGCACGGCGGTTTTCCGGCTTTTTTGCGGCGGCGGCATCAGCACTTGTTCGGTGACGGTTTCCGGCTGCTGGGCTTGCCGTTCCTGCTCCGACTTGCGTAAAGCATTGAGAATATAAGACATGGCGTTAATCGGTTAGATGGAGATGAGGCCTGTTCGACGCCTCGGTCAAATTATCAAGATAAAACAGAGTTTGGGCGCCCACCGCGCCATCTTCGGCCAGGTGATGCTGGTGTTGGAATTTGATCACACGCGCCTTCAGGTCCTGATCGAATGTTTGCGGCGCGGGCACGGGCGGATTCAGTCCGTCGAAAGCGGCCATTTGCTGACGAAGCCAGACGACTCTATCTGACCATTGCCCCGGAAAAATCGTTCGCGAATCCGCCCCCGGCGGCTCCCATAACAATAAATAATAGCCGTTCCAATGATTCAACACATCGGCCAGCGCAAAATCATGCTGCTCGCTTGCGATCAACACGGGGTTTCCTTGCTTGATGCCGGTCAACAGCGCATAGCGCTTTTCTTCGTTCAGGAGCACAAATTCCAGAATGGCCGGCCGCTTCATCGCCAGCACTTCCTTCCAGCTGGCCTTGCCGAGCTGGCATAAAACCCCGGCAGTCTTGACCGTTTCGCAATCGGCCGTCGCGACCGAAGGCGGCGTTTTTCCGAGCGCTTTGAATGCATTCGCGAAGCCCAATTGCAGCGTAGAACGCGGATCGGCCATCCATTCGGCAAATTGAAGCGGCTTGGGTTGCTGCAGTGGCTCGATCTTCGGCACCTTTGGCATGGACGCTACGGTTTCTGTCACGACCGGCGCGGGCTTTGCTACGACGGTTTCGACCCGGCGAGGTTCAATAAGCCGGCTCTTGACCGCCGCGAAACGATCCGGGGCGTAATAATAAGCGCCAAGCGCGATACCGCCGAGCAGCAAGCCCAGCGCCAAACCCAGTCTCGGCAGTTTTGTCTCGGCCGGCGCGAGTGTTTCCTGCGCGGCGGTGTTGACCATGCCGGGCGTCACCTGCGGGGCGTTGCCGGCGTAGGCGCCAAGCAGGGCGCGGTCGCACAGTATGTTGATGATTCTGGGAATGCCGGCCGACAGTTTATAAATCTTGCGGATCGCCCGGTCCTTGAATAGATCGGGATCGCCGCCGCAAACCCGCAGGCGGTGGCGGATATAGGCGCGGGTTTCGACAAACGACAACGGCAGCAAATGATAGCGCGCGGTAATCCTTTGATTGAGCTGCCTGAGATCCTGGCGTTTGAGCATCTGCTTCAATTCGGGCTGGCCGACCAGGATGATTTGCAGCAATTTGGTTTTGCTGGTTTCCAGATTGGTTAACAGGCGAATCTGTTCGAGCACTTCCAGGCTCAAGTTTTGCGCTTCGTCGAGCAGCAGCACGGTGCGCCGCCCGGCGGCATGTTTGGCGAGCAAATAATGATTCAACGCATCGACCAACTGTTTCAGCGTCTGTTGTTGTTTGTCATAGGCGATGCCCAGCTCGTCGCAGATCGTCGCCAACAGTTCGATCGCATTCAACTTCGGATTCAGGATCAGGGCGATGTCGATAGTGTCCGGCAACTCTTTCAACAGACAGTGGCACAAGGTCGTCTTGCCGGTGCCGACTTCGCCGGTCAACGCAACAAAGCCGCCGCCGACGGTAATGCCGTAAAGCAGATGCGCCAAGCCTTCCTGATGGCGGCGGCTCATATACATGAAATGCGGATCGGGGGCTATCGAAAACGGTAATTCCGCAAAATGAAAATACTGTTTGTACATAGCGGCGTTTCGGCAGGAAAAAGAGATCAGTCTCAGATTTTACCCTATACGCGGCCAAAGGCGTAAAAATCGGCGTCACGATTCGGCGCTGCCGCGCGTTTATTACGTTTATAATCTCGAAGCTTCCGGCCACAGCCGCCAACCCCCTTGTGATCATGCCTATCAACGAAACTCATCTGTACAGCAAACTGGCCTGGCGCCTGTTGCCGCCGCTCTACATCATCTATATCCTGGCCTATCTCGACCGCCTGTGCGTGGGTTTCGCCCAATTGCAGATGAAGGATGCGCTGCAGTTTAGCGATACGGTTTACGGCTTCGGCGCGGGCATCTTTTTTGTCGGCTACATGCTGTTCGAGATACCGAGCAATCTGATCCTCGAAAAAGTCGGCGCGAAACTGTGGCTGACCCGGATCATGATCACCTGGGGACTGATTTGCTGCGCGATGGTCACCATCGAAACGCCGCAAGGCTTTTATGTGCTGCGCTTTCTGCTCGGCCTCGCCGAAGCGGGCTCGTTTCCGGGCATGATCCTGTATTTCAGCTATTGGTTTCCGGCGCCGGTCAGGGCCAAGTACGGCGCCTTGTTGATCACCGCGACCGCGGCCTCCGGCGTGCTCGGCGCGCCGCTGGCAGGACTCTTGCTCGGCATGGACGGCGCCTTCGGGTTGCAGGGCTGGCAATGGCTGTTTCTGGCCGAGGGCGCGCCCTCGGTGCTGTTCGGTTTCATACTGTATTTCTGGCTGACCGATCGTCCCGCCAAGGCAACCTGGCTCAATGCGGAAGAGAAGGCCTGGCTCGAACGCACGCTGGCCGCCGAACAGCAGGCCGACTCGCACCATCACGCCGCCGATCTGGGCCAGGCGCTGCGCCACCCGAAGGTCTGGCTGCTGGCGCTGATCTATTTTGCGGTGGTGATCAATTATTACAGCATCAGCCTGTGGCTGCCGCAAATGATCAAAACCTGGTCAGGACTCGACAATGTACACACCGCGCTGCTGACCGGCCTGCCCTACCTCGCGACCGTGATCGTGATGGTGATCGTCGGCGCGCACTCGGACAAGACCCGCGAGCGGCGCTGGCACATCGTAATCTGCGCCTGGGTGGCCGCCGCGGCGTTCGCGCTGAGTCCTTATCTCGAATCGCCGGTCCTGGCGATAGGCGCGATCACGATCGCGGCGGCCGGCATCTGGAGCATCCTCGCGCCGTTCTGGACCCTGCCGCACACGCTGTTGAAAGAAGGTCCGGCCAAGGCCTCGGGCCTGGCGCTGATCAATGCGATCGGCAATCTGGGCGGCTTTGCGGGCCCCTCTATCGTGGCCTGGCTGAAGACCGCGACCGGCGATTTCAAGCTGGCGCTGCCGCTGCTCGCGGCAACGATGGCGGCGGGCGTATTACTGATTTTCGTTGCCGCGCCAGCCGAAGCGAGGAAGAAATCGGATGGGGCAAAAAAGCGTAAGCGGCTTGGATTCAATAGCTAATCGATACTATTGCGTTGGATTCATAGACTTGTTTTTCCTTTTTTGACATTTGCCCACCGCTCGATACAATGTTATAGATATTAAAATCATGATTTTGGTGGAGAGTTTCACCCTTGCTGGCGCCGAGCCCGTCTCCGCCAAATGAGGAAATGACCGCTTTTATCGCCGAAAATCAATAGCCTGGAGCCTTGTTCCGGGCGATCCTTAAACACTTTAATGTCATGGAAGACCGACATTATCACCCCAATCTCATACGAACACATGGCAAATCAGCACTGGAAAATTCAGCCTAACGAAGTTTTGACCGCCGGCCCCGTGATGCCGGTCATGGTCATCAAAAATCTTGACGACGCGGTGCCATTGGCGACAGCCTTGGTCGCGGGCGGCATCCGCGTACTGGAAATTACCTTGCGCACACCGGTCGCGCTGGAGGCGATCAACAGGATCAGCCGGGAAGTCGAAGGCGCGATCGTCGGCGCCGGCACGATAGCGAACCCTCAGCAATTACAAGCCGCGGCGGACGCCGGCGCGGTGTTCGCGATCAGCCCCGGCATCACCGCCTCGTTGCTGAATGCGGCGGTGAAAGGCAACATCGCGCTGATTCCCGGCATTGCGACCCTGTCCGAACTGATGCTCGGCATGGAATACGGCCTGGATCATTTCAAGTTTTTCCCGGCCGAAGCCGCGGGCGGCATTCCGATGCTGAAATCGATTGCGGGCCCTTTTCCGCAGGCGACCTTTTGCCCGACCGGCGGCATCTCGCCCGAAAATTATCAGGCCTACCTCAAATTACCCAATGTCGCCTGCGTCGGCGGTTCATGGCTCGCCCCCCAGGATGCGCTGAATGCGAAAGACTGGGCGAAAGTCACCGAACTGGCGAGACAGGCGATTGTTAACGCCAATCCCGATTAATTGCTTTCGAAAACGACACTAAGTAAGACACGCCGCATCGGCGCCACAACCGAGATTGACCATCATGAACAAGCCCAGCGCTATCGTCCTATCCACTCCCGAATCCGAGCCACTGTGTACATTGCCGGTGTTGTCCGGCACCATGGGACCCGACGTGCTGGACGTCCAGTCCCTGTACAAACAGGGCGGCATGTTCACCTACGATCCTGGCTTTACCTCGACCGCCAGTTGCCGTTCCGCGATTACCTACATCGACGGCGAAGCGGGCATCCTGCTGTACCGCGGCTACCCGATCGAGCAATTGGCCACGCAATGCACCTTCCTGGAAGTGTGCTATCTGTTGCTGGAAGGCGAACTGCCGGACTACGATCAATTGCAGCAGTTCGAGCGCAATATCACGATGCACACGATGGTGCATGATCAGTTGACCAACTTTTTCAAGGGTTTCCGCCGCGATGCGCACCCGATGGCGATCATGGTCGGCGTCGTCGGCGCGTTGTCCGCGTTTTATCACGACGCCTTGGATATTCGCTCGAAAAGCGACCGTGAAATAAGCGCAATCCGGCTTTTGGCGAAGGTGCCGACGATCGTGGCGATGTGCCACAAATACAGTACCGGCTCGCCGTTTATGTATCCGCAAAACAAACTCAGTTATGTCGAAAACTTCATGCGCATGATGCTGTCGACCCCGTGCGATGAATTCGTGCCGAATCCGGTATTGGTCAGGGCGCTCGACCGGATTCTGATCCTGCATGCCGACCACGAACAAAACGCCTCGACCTCGACGGTCCGCCTGGCCGGCTCCAGCGGCGCGAACCCGTTCGCCTGCATCACCGCCGGCATCGCCTGTCTGTGGGGCGCGGCGCACGGCGGCGCGAACGAAGCAGTGCTTAACATGCTGCAGGAAATCAAGGATATTTCCCGTATCGGCCTTTATATCAACAAGGCGAAAGACAAAAACGATCCGTTCCGGCTGATGGGATTCGGCCACCGCGTCTATAAAAATCACGATCCGCGCGCCAAACTGATGCGCGAGACCTGCCATGAAGTCCTGAACGAACTGGGATTGCAGGACGATCCTTTGTTCAAGCTGGCGATCGAACTGGAACGCATCGCGCTCGAAGACGAGTATTTCATCCAGAAAAAACTGTACCCGAACGTCGATTTTTATTCCGGCATCGTGCTGCATGCGCTCGGCATTCCGAGCAAGATGTTTACCGCGATCTTTGCGATGGGCCGCACGGTCGGCTGGATTTCGCATTGGGACGAAATGATTGCCGATCCCGAGCAAAAAATCGGCCGGCCGAGACAGCTTTACACCGGCGCCACCCGCCGCGATGTGCCGGCGCGGCATGGCAAAGCCGTTTAACGTCATAAAGACCAGCCGGATAAGAAAACCCGGCAGGTCTCCTGAGCAATACTGGAGTACTCGGCATGCCCGCTCTGCCTGATGTGATCGGCTATGCAGCCGCGCTATTGACGACCGCTTCGTTCCTGCCGCAGGCAATTCTGACGATCCGGACCCGCGATACCGCCGCGCTCTCGCTGTCGATGTACGGCATCTTTACGCTCGGCGTGTCGCTTTGGCTGATCTATGGCCTTTTTCTGCACAATCTGGCGATCATCGCGGCGAATGCGGTCACCCTGCTGCTGTCCGCCTCGATCCTGTACGTCAAAATTTATAATTCACTGACCCGCCGGGAATGCCCGCACACGCCGGAAGAGCACTGAAAAGTCCTCCCGAAAGGCCGCGGCGGTAAACGGAAAAACTGAGTTTTCTTACCCGAAACCTTGGCGCCTGCCCTGCGCCGCCAATTGCATTTTCCTTATAAATCAAATAGACTGCGTTTCATTTCAAGCATCGGCGCCTTCTCCATTCCGAGGGATTTTTCGCGCGACTCATCCCCAATCTGGCAACCATGAACATCAATAGACTAAACAAACCACACAATGCCGGCGGCATCGGCGGCATCATCAACAGCATTCAGACTCTGTTTATTGCCGGCCTGAGAGTATGGACCATTCCGATTGTGCTGATGCTGAGTATGGCGACAGGTTTTACCACCTTTTACGGCTTGTCGCATTTCATCGTCTCCTGGATTGCGCTGATCATCACGGTTGCGATCCAGTCGATCATCGTGATCAGCTCGCTGGAAATCGCCGGCATCCACTGGAAAGCGAATAAATTTCGCTTCTTCAGCGTGCTCGTGTCCTTGCTGGTCGCGGTTTCGGCCTCGATCACCTTCTCTTATTTCAAGTTCTATGAAATTTCGCAGAAAGAAACGATTCAAATCGACCGGCTGAACAAAATCCGCTCCGATGTGAACGTCTATCTGAAGAACGTCGCCGATACCAAAACCCGAGTTTTGAAACAGCAGCAGGAAGAACTCGACAAGGCTTCGTCGAATGTCACCCAGGCCTATTTCGGCACCCATCCGGATGCGCCGCAAACGCAGAAAAACATGGTCGGCCAGGGGCCGTTTTTCCGTTATCAAAAAGAAGTTTTCGAGACCAAAAAAAAGGAAGCCGCGCAGGTCGTGCAAAACTTCGAGAAACTGAATCAGGATATCCGCGTGCTGCAAAACGGCCTGACCGAGTGGAACATCAAGGCGCCCGATGCGGAAGACCGTTATCGGAAAATCGTTTCCAGTTTGCAGGAGGTCTCGATCAAATTCAACCAGATGGCGACCAATAACGGTGTAATTGCGCCGAACATGCCGGTTCTGATGACTTACTCCGAAGTGGTCCAGGGCATCACGCCGTCGTTTGCGATGTGGCAGGACTTTTCACTGTTTGCTTTCCTGTGCGCATCGATGGCGGATTTTTTTACCGTGTTTTTGTCCTACCGCCTGGAATTCACCGCGCCGGGCCCCTTGAGCGAGCGCGAACAGGAACTGGTGTTCGAATGCCTGCGCCAGTTTACCGAGTTTAGAATCAACGAAAACGACGAACTCGAGATGGTGATCGAAAAATCCGAAATCGAAAAAGCCCGGCGTTATTCGGACTGGTCGCGGATGTTTGCGGTCGGCTTCTTGTTGAGCCGCGGCTTCTTGCGCAAGATCGATTCCAAATCGGTCGAGTTTGCGCCGAATCTGTATCCCTTGATCGCCGAGCGGATGAGCGCCCAACTGCGCGCGCTGAAGTCGCAACAGGCCTTACCGGCGGCGAGCCAACAAGTCGCGCTGGAGGTGTCCGATGACGAATAAACAAGCCCTGCTCGACGCCTGGCTGGCCGGCCTCGCCCCGCAAACATTCCCTGACGAGTTTGAAGACGAAATCTGGGACCCCGGCTTCGACGGCGAGAGCCGCGTCGTCCTGTCCAAGCTCGGTCCTTATTACAAGCTGTTCGCCTATCCGGCGAAATTTTTTCCGCGCTTCTACCATCAGGTCTATCTGCTGCCGGTTGCCGAATGGCCGATCAAGGTCTCCACCAGCCTGTACGGGGGGCTTTGCACGATCGAAGCCCAGTTGACGATCCATTTCCAGGCGACATTCACCTATGCCGAACGCAATCTGGATGCATTGGCGAACATCAACGCCCATATCAAAACCGGCTATGACGGCCTGATCAAGACCACCGTCGACGCCGAACTCAGAAACCTGCGCAACGGCAACTGGATAGAATCCGGATTGACCGCGACCGAAAGACAGATCGAACGCACGATCAATGAAGCGCTGGCCGTCAAACACATCAAGTGCCGCGCGATTTGCTCGCTGACCCCCGCCTTCGCCGACATAGAAGACAGCCAGGGTCTCGACGGACGCTTCACACAGGAGGCCGTTTATCTGAGCATCCTCGAAAAAAATTTCGAGTTTCGTGAAAAACAGGCGCGCGAGAAGACCCGTCAGGAACAAATGCTCGAAAAAGAGCGTCTCGAGCACCTGCATCAACTGAATGTCTTGCAGCAGCAAAAACTGGCCCTGGAAAACGAAAACCAACACCTATTGCTGGCCACCCAGGAAAAACAAAACGTCGATCAGTTTGCGCTCGAAGCCAAGCTGCACGAAGAAAAGATCAACCACGAAAAGCATCTGCAAAGCATCGAGCAGGCCGCCGCGCTGAAATATGAAATCGAGCAGCAGGCGCGCCAGCAAGAGCTGGAACTGCAATTACACGCCAAAAAGCTCGAACACGAAGCGATCTTGAAAGAAAGGGAACTGCAGTCCGAATACAAGGCGCAGGAAATATTGCAGCACGAACAACAAAAATACGAGGAGCAACTCGAAGCCGAGCGCATCGAGCATCAAACCCGCCTGAAGGAAATGCAGTTGCAGGCCGAGATCAAGGAACTGGAACTGCGCGTCGAAGTGACCAAAAACAAGGACGCCTACCTGCACCGGCAAATCGAATGGCTGGTGCTGGACAAACAACGCGCGGAATTGTCGCGAGCGATCAAGGAAGCCGAGCACGACATCGACGCGGTGAATCGTTTGTCGCTGCAGCAATCACAGTCGCAGTAAAAAAGTTAAAGAAAGAGGGCCATATCCAGTAAAAACTGGCTGATGGCCCCGATATTGTCCCGCTTAGCGAAACCATCGGCCATGCGCTACTCGTTGCATTGTTGCATACGAGCTTAAGAGTTGTTGCACCGATGCACCTGATGCGTATCGAAACACGACTCTAGTCTTATAAAGTTATGTTTTTCAATACTTGTTGATAAGGCAGACCCTGACTTGAATAATCTAACACTCTTGCTAATTCGTATGCGTCAACTCTCATTTTCGCCGATTTCTTACCGCCTGTTGTAAATTCGCTTCGATCCCACTGATTTGTTGCGCTGTCATCATTTCGTAACATTTCCGTCATTTTTCTGTCATCTGAATTCCCTATCCTTGCCGCAGTTTCTATCATCACTGTGAGCAACGCATGAACTTTTCCAAACTGACCTTGGCCATGGCAACTGTCCTTGGCGCCGGAGCGTCTTCATCTGCTTTTGCGATCGATCTATACGTCGATATCAAAACCAAACAGATTTATGCCGAACCCGGTCCGCACCGGCAAAAAATGGGCTCGTTCGAAAGAGTCGAAGATGCACCCGCGAAAACCTCCGAGCAAACGAGCAACGCTGGCGAAATCGCAGCAATTCGCGAAGAGTTGGCATTAAAAGACAACCAAATCAAGGCGCTTGAAGAGCATGCCCAAGAAGCTACAGCGCCTGACTCGGTAAAAGTCAAACTCGACGACGGAATACATTTTGCAACCAGAGACGGCAATTTTACAGCCGGCATTAACGGACGCATGCAGGTGGATTCGCAGACCAATCTCAACAACCAAGTCGCCCCTGCTACCGGATCGGCTTTGCCTAATGAATTGAATGATGGCGTAGGTATTCGTCGCGCGCGTCTGGGCATTGAAGGGACTTTTTTCAAAAACACCGATTACAAATTTGAGTATGACTTTACTCGGGGCAACGGCACGACTGGCGCCGGCGTTACCGATGCATTCATCCGTTATAATTTTTCCAAGCCGTTTTCAGTTAAATTCGGTGCCTTTAAAGAGCCGTTCAGTTTAGAAGAAGCCACCAGTAACCGTTACATTACGTTCATTGAGCGTAACATGATAACCAACACCTTCATCGACAACCTCAATACTTACAAAGTAGGTATCGGTGCCAACTATTCAGCCGATCGCTGGCAGGCTGCTACATCCCTCCAAACCGAACCTGTTGGGGCCAACGGAGCGAGTAACAGCTCAATCAATACAAACGGAGGCAGCAATCGCAATAACGGCAGTGGCGATACCAATTGGGAAGTCAACGCGCGGGTGAGTGGTCTGCCCTGGATGGAAAGCAAAACCAAATTCTGGCATGTGGGTACTTCGGGATCCTATATCAGTGTCAATAACAATTATAAGGCTGATCAAACATTTAGTAATGGTGGTATTTCGTTCGCCAACGGCCTTGATACCAACGTAGACCGTACCAATATTTTAAATACGGGACAGTTGACTTCAGGTGCCCTGGGGGCAGCAAATTCGCGTCAAGTTGATCATTTTACCCGTTTTGGCGCAGAAACTGCTCTGGTTTACGGACCCTTTTCTGTACAAGGCGAGTATATTGCCACGAACCTTTCAGGCAAAGGCTATGACGGTGACACCCTGGATGGTTACTACGCCTATATGACCTATTTCTTAACCGGTGAGTCGCGCGCTTACAAAGCCAAAACCGGCGCCTGGGATCGGATAAAGCCTAATCACAACTTTGATATGAAAGGCGGTTGGGGCGCCTGGGAACTTGCCACAGGCTTCGATTCAATCGATCTGGAAAGCGGCCCGATTCATGGTGGTAAAGCCCAAACCGCCAAGTTTGGCATCAACTGGTATCCTAATTCGCATGTCCGTGTGATGGCCAACTATATTCATGCGCTGGATATTAATACCGGTGACGTAGCAGATACACGTAGTTTAGCCTTCAATAATGCGGATTTGGATATTCTTGAAACGCGTGTCCAACTTGATTGGTAACGGCTATATCAGGCTCGTTAGGTTAGGTTTTATCCCCCAGCCAAACCGACGAACCTAAAGTAGGTGATAGACAAGCAAAAGCCGCACTGTTTTATGACAGTGCGGCTTTTTTTATGGGGAGACGCAAAGGCTGGCTAAATGGGTCCGCGGAAAAAGCCGCTTTTCAACGTGAACGCCGGGTATCGAAAGGACGCCGAACAGGCGTCTTAGGCAGGACAACATCATCTACGATAATTCCGCCGGCGCTTCCCAGTCGAATGCCGGAAGGCTGTGCAGCGTGGCGCAAAGCCCTTCGTTCCAGCGCTGCTGCAATCGCGTCAGATACGGATCGTTAGCGGCCAGTTTCAGATGATGGCTGATCTTCATGTCGTCGCGCCGATAGATCGCCACCTCGAACGGCGGACCGACCGCGGCATTCGAACGCGAGGTGGCATCGAGCGACACCAACAATAGCCGCGCGCCTTCCTCCAGGCCGGTCAACGCGCCGACCGCGCGGTCCAGAACCGGTTTGCCGTATTTGGTTTCACCGATCTGCAAATACGGCGTCTCGGGCGTCGCCTCGAAATAGTTGCCTTGCGGATAAATCAGCAGCAAACCCGGATTCTGCCCCTGAATCTGCCCGCCCAGAATCAACGTGGTCTCGACGCTGACGCCGGACGACTGCAAGGCCGGTCCGTGCTCGCGTTGCGTTTCCTGGCTGACTTTGCCGATATAGTCGGCCGCTTCGAATAAATAGCGGGCGCTCAACAAACTGCCTCTCTCCGAAGGATATTCCAGATCGCGCACGATACGGTTCAACACCCCCTGCGTGGTCGCCAGATTACCCGCCGACAACAGCACGAAGAAGCGGTCCGGCGCCGGCGTAAAGATATGCAGCTTGCTGAACGAGGTCACATAATCGACGCCGGCGTTCGTGCGCGAATCGGACGCGAACACCAAACCGTCGTTAAGTAACAAGCCCACACAATACGTCATTGCAATTCCCTCGATAATCCTGAAATCAAACCACACCATTTTAGAAGATGGCTTGGTTTAAAGCGATCTTTTTCCTGTCATGATGATTTCTGATCCGCACGCGAACTGCCGCTTTGTATTGGTGTAATTATTGCTTGGTAATTTTGTACAACGGCAAGACGCGCGCTGGCTCTTGCCTTTCAACATGCCTCATTCCCGAGTACACCCATGTCTCTCAAGATTGCAATCCATCACCTGACCGTTTACGAATACGACCGCCCGATCACGCTGTCGCCGCATCTGGTCCGCCTGCGCCCGGCGCCGCATACGCGCACGCCGGTGCATCATTACTCGTTGAAAGTCGAACCCGCCAAGCATTTCGTAAACTGGCAGCAGGATCCTTTCGGCAATTATGTCGCCCGCTACGTGTTTCCCGAAACCACGCAAAAACTGTCGGTCGAAGTCGATCTGGTCGCCGAACTGGTCACGGTCAATCCCTTCGATTTTTTCATCGAGGAATACGCCGACAGCTTTCCATTCAAGTACGAAGACCAGCTGGCCAAAGAACTGGCGCCCTACTTCGAACTCAAGGAATCTGGGCCTCTGTTGAAAAAATGGCTGCAAGCGGTACCGAAGCGGCCGGACCATACGGTCAACTTCATCGTCGCACTGAACAGCCGCCTGCAACAGGACATCGGCTATACCCTGCGGATGGAACCCGGCATCCAGCCCTGCGAGGAAACGCTCGCACTCGGCACCGGCTCCTGCCGCGACAGCGCCTGGCTTTTGGTGCAGATCATGCGCCATCTGGGACTGGCCGCGCGCTTCGTGTCGGGCTATCTGGTGCAGTTGACAGCCGACCAGAAGAGCCTGGACGGCCCTTCGGGGCCGGAACAGGATTTCACCGACCTGCATGCCTGGACCGAGGTCTACCTGCCCGGCGCGGGCTGGGTCGGCATCGATCCGACCTCCGGCCTGTTCGCCGGCGAAGGCCATATTCCTTTGTCCTGCACGCCCGATCCGGTCAGCGCGGCACCGATCACCGGCGCGGTCGGCAAATGCGAGGTGACCTTTCATTTCGAAAACCGGGTGACCCGCATCCAGGAAGACCCACGCGTAACCAAGCCCTACAGCGCCGAACAATGGACGCGAATTCAGCAACTGGGAAGCGAAGTCGATGAACGCTTAAAGCTCGGCGATGTGCGCCTGACCCAGGGCGGCGAACCGACCTTCGTTTCGATAGACGACATGGATTCGCCGCAGTGGAACACCGAAGCGCTCGGCGAACACAAGCGCGAACGCGCGGAGGATCTGCTGCGCCGCCTCTATCACCGCTGGGCCGAGGGCGGCGTGCTGCATCACGGCCAGGGCAAATGGTATCCGGGCGAGCAACTGCCGCGCTGGGCGCTGGGCGTGTTCTGGCGTGCGGACGGCGTGCCGGTGTGGCGGAATCCTGCCCTGCTGGCGTCCTATCAGGACCGCATCCAGTCACAAACCAATGTGTCCGGCCGCTTCATCAGCCGCCTCGCCGGTTTCCTCGGCGTGCCGAGCGACCATGCGCTGCCCGGCTTCGAGGACGGCCTCTACTATCTCTGGAAGGAAGGCAGCCTGCCGGCGAATGTCGACGTGCTCGATTCGAAACTGCGCGACCCGATCGAACGCGCGCGCCTGCGCAAGTTATTCGAGCAGGGGCTCGATCATGTGGTCGGCCATGTGCTGCCTATCGCCTGGGATTACCCGCGGAACGGCTGGCGCTCGTCGCGCTGGAAATTCCGCCGCGAGCACATGTTCCTGTTGCCCGGCGATTCGCCGATGGGTTTCCGGCTGCCGCTGGACAGCCTGTTGTGGGAGCCGGAAGGGAGGCGCCAGCAATTGCTTCCGCTCGATCCATTCGCCCCAAAGTCTCCATTGCCCGCCGATCACAGCGAATTACAGAGCCGTTATACGCACCGCATTGGCGCAAATATTCCAAATCAGGGCGTCAGCGCACAAGGTTTTGCGGATGCGAGCCCTCCGGATTGGGACCGCCACCTGATCCGCACCGCTCTCTGCGTTGAAATGCGCGACAACCGTCTGCATGTGTTTCTACCGCCACTGACCGATCTTTCTCATTGGCTGCGCCTGATCGCGGCGGTCGAAAACACCGCCGCCGACCTGAACCTGCCGATTATTCTGGAAGGCTACGAGCCGCCGCGCGACGAACGGCTGAAGCGCTTCAACATCACCCCTGACCCCGGCGTGATCGAAGTGAATGTGCCGCCATCGGCCGATTGGGCGGAATTGTCCGCACTGACCGAGAGTTTGTATGAGGAAGCCCGGCTCGCGCGCCTCGGCACCGAAAAATTCATGCTCGACGGCCGCCATACCGGCACCGGCGGCGGCAATCACGTGACCCTGGGCGGCCATACCGCGGCCGATTCGCCGCTGCTGCGCCGTCCGCATCTGTTGTCGAGCCTGCTGCGCTTCTGGCAGCATCATCCCGGCCTGTCGTATCTGTTTTCGGGGCTGTTCATCGGCCCGACCTCGCAGGCGCCGCGCGTCGATGAGGCGCGCGACGAGTCGCTGTATGAATTGTCTATCGCGCTCAAGCAACTCGCGCAAAACTCCTCGCCTGCCCCCTGGCTGGTCGATCGAGCACTGCGCAACTTGTTGACCGACATGACCGGCAACACGCACCGCGCCGAATTCTGCATCGACAAACTGTATTCGCCGGACGGCCCGGCCGGCCGCCTCGGGCTGATCGAATTCCGCGCCTTCGAGATGCCGCCGCATCATCAAATGAGCCTGGTACAGATGTTGCTTCTTCGTTCATTAGTTGCACGCTTTTGGGAGCATCCTTACGAACTCGAACCGGTGCACTGGGGCACCGAACTGCACGACCGCTTTCTGCTGCCTCATTTTGTCGCCAGCGACCTGAAGGATGTAACCGAAACAATGCGGCGCTGGGGTTATGCGTTCGAGATGGACTGGCTGGCGCCGTTTCTGGAATTCCGCTTTCCGCATTACGGCTCGGTGCAGATCGGCGATGCGGAACTGGCCTTGCGCTTTGCGATCGAGCCCTGGCATGTGCTCGGCGAGGAAGTCACCGCGCAGGGCACCTCCCGCTTCGTCGATTCGTCGGTCGAACGCCTCGAAATCAAGACGAGGGGCTTGACCGAAGGCCGCCATGTGGTGACCTGCAACGGCCGGCAGGTGCCGCTGCGCCGCACCGCGCGCCGCGACGAATGGGTCGCCGGAGTCCGCTACAAGGCTTGGCAGCCGTCGTCCGGTCTACATCCGACGATTCCGAGCCAGGCTCCGCTGGTGTTCGATTTGGTCGATACCTGGAACGGCCGCGCGCTCGGCGGCTGCACCTATCATGTCGCGCATCCGGCCGGACGCAATTATGAAACGCTTCCGGTCAATGCGAACGAAGCGGAAGCAAGGCGGCTGGCGCGGTTTTGGGCCCATGGGCATACGCCGGGACCGATTGCGGTACCGCGCGAGGAAGTCAACAACGAATGCCCTTATACACTGGATTTAAGGACTTAATCACCCTGGACCGCCAGTGAACAGCGAGGAACGGCAGATGAAACACATCGATTGGAAAAATTACGAGGCCGACAAGGTCTGGGACGAACTGATCGGCGCGGAGGGCCGGCCGCGCCCGCACGGCGAACAGCTGGCCAAACTGCTGGCCGGCATGGACGCGGACGATCTGGCGTCCCGGCAGGCCGCGGCCGATCTCGCGATCAAGAAAATGGGCATCACCTTCACGGTCTATTCGGATGAAACCCAGGGCGCGATCGACCGCACCTGGCCCTTCGACATCGTACCGCGCATCATCGCGAAGGCGGAATGGGACAGGATAGAAGAAGGCCTGAAGCAACGCGTTGTCGCGCTGAATCGCTTCATCGACGATCTATACCATGACCAGGATATCCTCAGGGCCGGCATCATCCCGAAGGAAATCCTGGCCAGTTCGAGCAACTTCCGCCCGCAATGCATCGGCATGTCGCCCCGTTTCGGGATCTGGGCGCATATCTGCGGCTCCGATCTGGTGCGCGACCGCGACGGCACGGTGTATGTGCTCGAAGACAACCTCAGGGTACCATCCGGCGTCTCCTACATGCTCGAAAACCGCCTGGTCACCAAGCGCGTGTTTCCCGAACTTTTCGAGGATTACGCGCCGCTGCCGGTCGACGACTATCCCTCGCAGCTTTACGACACGCTGGCCGCGCTGTCGCCGCGCGATCTCGAATACCCGGAAATGGTCGTGTTGACCCCCGGAATCTACAACTCGGCCTATTTCGAGCACAGCTACCTCGCCCAGCAGATGGGCTGCGAGCTGGTCGAAGGCCGCGACCTCTATGTCGACAGCGACGACTGCGTGTACATGCGCACGGTCGGCGGCCCGGCCCGCGTCGACGTGATCTACCGCCGCATCGACGACCTGTTTCTCGACCCGGAAGCCTTTCATTCCGGCTCGATGCTCGGCGTGCCGGGGCTGATGCGCGCCTGGAAGGCCGGCAAGGTCGCGCTCGCGAATGCGCCCGGCGCCGGCGTCGCCGACGACAAGGTAGTCTATTCGTATGTGCCGGACATCATCGAATTTTATCTCGGCGAAAATCCGATCCTACCGAACGTGCCGACCTGGCGCTGCATGGAGCCCGAGGCGCTCGCCGACACCCTGGCCAATCTCGAAAACCGGGTCGTCAAGCCGGCCAACGAATCGGGCGGCTACGGCATGCTGGTCGGCAGCGCCTCGACCAAGGCAGAACGCGAAGAATTCGCCAGGCGCCTGAAGGCAGACCCGCGCAACTACATCGCGCAGCCGGTGCTCGGGCTTTCGACCGTACCGACCATCGTCGAAAAGCAGATGGAGCCGCGCCATGTCGATCTGCGCCCGTTCATCTTGAGCGCCGAACAACAACAAGTCACGATGGGCGGCCTGACCCGTGTGGCGCTCAGAAAAGGCTCATTGGTCGTCAATTCGTCGCAGGGCGGCGGCAGCAAGGATACCTGGATCGTACCGGTCGATAAGGAGTAAAAAGATGTTATCGCGAGTCGCTGAAAATATTTATTGGCTGGCGCGTTATCTGGAACGCGCCGAAAACACCGCCCGGCTGCTGGCCGCCAACGCCGCGCTGCATCTCGACCTGCCGCGCGGCATCACGCCGGCCTGGGAGCCTTTGGTCGCGATGGCCGGCGCGCGCGAACTGTTCGAACGACAGCATCCCGATTACAGCGAAAAGGAAGTCGTCAGATTCATGATCGGCTGCGAAAAAAATCCCAGCTCTATCCTGAGTTCCTTACGCGCGGCGCGCGAAAATGCGCGCACGATCCGCGATTATCTGCCGCGCGAAGCCTGGGAGCTGATCAACAAGCACCATCTCGACGCCGGCGAGCAGCTCAACGAAGGCCTGTCCCAACGCGGGCGGCACGAGTATCTGAAACGCATCATCCACAATTCGCAAACGCTGAACGGGATGCTCGCGGGCACGATGAACCACGACCAGGGCTATCACTTTCTGCTGCTCGGCCGCAATATCGAACGCGCCGACATGACCTCGCGCATCATCGATGTGCGCACGGACGGCCTCTTGCCGATGGATACCGAACTGCGCCCGTTCGAAACGATTCAATGGGTCAGCCTGCTGAAATCCCTCAGCGCGTATCAAATGTATCGCCGCAGCATGCAGGCCCGAGTCCGGCGCGGCGACGTGCTGATCTTTTTATTTCAAAGCCTGGATTTCCCGCGCTCGATCCGGCATAACCTGTGCAATATCGAACGCAGCCTGAAGACCCTACCGAACCACGAGCCGGCGGTCCGCATTTTGTATCAAATCAAGACCCAAATTCTGTCGACCCAGGTCGAAAAAATGAAATGCGCGCCGCTACATGATTTCATCGATCAAGTGCAGATCGCGCTCGATCAGGTGCATGGAGAAATCAGCAGCGCATGGTTTCTACCTGCGGAATGATCAAAATAACATCTGATCAATTGTTGTAGTCATTGCATTATCTCGCCTTTATTAGCAGGAAAATGTGGTCTAGCCTAGCATTCTATTGAACCTTTTTAACAGTTTAAGGAATCTATACCTGTGTAGCCGTATGGAACATAAGACGTACACCGGGTTTTACCGAGACAAGAGAAAGAGATTAAGGGGGACCACTGTTTATTAACTCATACATGGGAAATGCAAAAAGTTCGTAAACAATTAATATCCATCAAATACGCGAGGAAGTTATTATGTTTATAAAATACAGCCTTATCCTAATACTGTCTATATTGGCAATGCCAGCATTAGCAGCGAGTTCCGCAAAAGCTGAAGATCACCATAAGGGGGCAAAAATTATTCTGCATTTTAAATCTATGTTTGGTGTGGATGCCCCATTCTTGTCAACCCCTCCTCCTGATGCTAATCCTCCTGGGAATGGCCCTCTTGATTCCGATCCTAAGGTCCGTGATGTTCTCGGCGATTATCAATCATGGAAGGTTGCCAAATCTGTCGATGGGAAATTATTTTCAGACGGCAAGCTTATTATTAACATTAAAGGACTCATTTTTGGTAACGGAAGTCCCAATGATGAAGACCATTTTCGGGTACTTGTAAGTTGTCAGACTGCTCCCGACAGTACTACAAACACCCCTTTCTCTAATGTTATCACTGATCCCTTTCCTGTCCACAAACCTATTGGCAAGGGCAATGCTAATATCAAAGTTCAGCTTGAAAATTTCCCATCCCCCTGTTTAGCACCGGCCGTCATGATTCTAAATGGTGACTCTGCTGAAGGAGATGTTTGGTTTGCCGTAACCGGATTCTAAGGAGACGAATAACGCTTGAGGTGCTTCCCATGATGAAGGCCAAAAGCTCTGTAAGTCATTGATTTTGCACCTCCAAAATAATTAATTATCTTTATAAATCAATAAGTTACATTGCCTCGAAAACTTTTGTCTTGTACAAAGGTTATCCCCCCCCTCAGGCAGGAGGGTTTTTGCAACATCGCAACTGCGATTAAACGTGTGGACGGGTTTACAAAACCCGTCCGGCTGAGAATTCAGACTTTTACAAATCAACCAATCCTTTCTGCCTGATACCGATATACCCGCACGGTATCCGACCAATAATCGGCCGGCAGCCCGGCCTTTTGTTTCAGATGCCGGAGAAACTGCTCCGCATCGGGCAACTGTTCCCAGACCGACGGCAGGAAAGTCCCGCGCCGCGCGCCCTCCTCGATGATCAAGCCGTCCACGCCGGGCCGAAGCTGCCTGAGCAAATCCTCTTCCGAACCGAACGTGATCGGCTCGGGCGGCGTCAGGATCGACAAATGGATTTCCAACTGCTCGAACTCGTCGGCGGTCAACGGCGGAAAGCGGTAATCCCTGAATGCGGCCGCAAACGCGTTTTCGGCAATATCCTCGGCCAGCGGCCGCACCGCCTTCAGCGTGCCGATGCAGCCCCTCAATTCGTAATCTTTATGCAGGGTCACGAAGGTCGCGCGCGGCTCCAGCAATTCCGGCGGCAAAGCGGACGGATCGACCGCCAACGGCTTGCCGGATTGCAGGCCGTGAAGGATCGAGCTCTTCGCCAGATCGAGCAGTAGTTGTTTTTGTTGCTGATTCATCCTTTCACTCCGGTACTTGATTTCCAGGTTGATTTGCTGGACATTCTAACAGCGTAGCTGGAATGTCTTGCAAAGGGATGCTTATTTTCCGATGCAGAAACTGGAGAAAATCTTGCCGAGCAAATCATCAGACGTAAATTGCCCGGTGATTTCGGCCAAGGCGTTTTGCGCCTGTCTGAGGTCTTCGGCGACCAGTTCGCCGGCGCGGTTGGCTTGCAGTTGGTAGAGCGCGCTTTCGACGAAGGCGTGGCCCTGGCTAAGCGCTTCGAGGTGGCGGCGGCGGGCGATGAAGACGTGTTCGGCCCGGTCGTTGAAACCGACGCTTTGTTTGAGGTGGCGAGCCAGGAAATCCATGCCCTCGCCGGTTTTGATCGACAGATAAATTTGCGTGCCGGCGGCCGTTTCGATCATTTCCGGCGCGCGGCCGAGCAGATCGATCTTGTTATAGACTTCGGTGATTGGAATATTTTCCGGCAGGGTTTGCCGAATCGCTTCGTCATCCGGGTCGCGGGCGTCGATCAACAGCAGGATCAGGTCGGCCTTGCGGATTTCGGCGTGAGCGCGGCGGATGCCTTCCTGCTCGACCGGATTGTCGCTGTCCCGAAGCCCCGCGGTATCGATGATGTGCAGCGGCATGCCGTCCAGTTGAATCCTTTCGCGCAGCACGTCGCGGGTGGTGCCGGCGATGTCGGTCACGATCGCGGCCTCGAAGCCGGCCAAGGCGTTCAACAGGCTCGATTTTCCGGCGTTCGGCTTGCCGGCCAATACGACCGTCATGCCGTCGCGGAGCAGGCGGCCCTGCTTGGCGGTTTGCTGGATTTGCTCGATCCGGCCGAGCAAAGCAATGATGCGGTTTTCGACGACGCCGTCGCTCAGAAAATCGATCTCTTCCTCGACGAAATCGATCGCGGCCTCGACATAGGTGCGCAGCGCCGTCAATTCATCGACCAAGTCGTTGATCAGCGTCGAGAACACGCCCTGCATCGACATCTGCGCGGAACGCGCCGATTGTTCGGTGCTGCTTTCGATCAGGTCGGCGACCGCTTCGGCCTGCGCCAGATCGAGTTTGTTGTTTAAAAACGCGCGTTCGGTGAATTCGCCGGGATTTGCGACCCGAGCACCGAGCGACAGCACACGGCGCAGCACCATGTCGAGCACGACCGAGCCGCCGTGGCCCTGAAGTTCGAGCACGTCTTCGCCGGTATAGGAATGGGGGCCTGGAAAATACAGCGCGATGCCGGAATCGATGAGGGTCCGGTCGGCATCCAGGAAGGGGGTGTATTGCGCCAGTCGCGGCGCCAGGGGTTTGGCGAGCAGTTGGCCGGCAATCTCGCTAACAAGACTGCCGGAAATTCTGACGATGCCGACACCGCCGTTGCCCGGCGGTGTCGCAATCGCTGCGATGGTGTCTTTAAAATCGATCAGCACTTATGATGCAAGACCGGCTTTCTCGATTTGCTTGGTGATGTACATTTGTTGGCAGATCGACAAGGTATTGTTGACCACCCAGTACAGCACCAGACCCGCCGGGAAGAAAAGGAAGAAGATCGTGAAGATGATCGGGAACAGCTTGATCACCTTTGCCTGCACCGGATCGACCGGAGCCGGATTCAGGCCCTGCTGGATCTTCATCGTGAGGCCCATGATCAGCGGCAGGATGTAGAAAGGATCCTGCACCGACAAATCCTGCAGCCAGAGAACGAACGGCGCCTGACGGAATTCGACCGTTTCACCGAGCACCCAGTACAGACACATGAACACCGGAATCTGTAACAACAGCGGCAAGCAGCCGCCGAGCGGATTGACCTGCTCCTTCTTGTACAGCACCATCATTTCCTGGTTCAGGCGCATGCGGTCGTCCGCGAAACGCTCTTGCAGTTCTTTCAGACGCGGCTGAACCTTGCGCAGCTTCGCCATCGAGCGGAAACTGGCCTGGGTCAACGGGAACATCAACAGTTTGATGCAGAAGGTTACGCCGATGATCGCAAGTCCCCAGTTGTGGGTAAAGCTGTGAATCTTGTTCAACAACGAGTAGATCGGTTTGCCGATGAATGTCAGCACACTGTAATCCACGGTCAGTTCCAGGCCTTTCGCGACCTTTTCCATCACCGGCTGAATCTTCGGGCCGGCAAACAAACTTGCGGTCAGATTTGCCGAGCCGTTTGCCGGCACGGTCACCGCCGGCGAGTACGAGCCGATCACATAACGGTCGTCTTCCTGCAGCCATTTGGTATAGAAATGGTTGTCCTGCTCGGCGGGCGGAATCCAGGCGGAGGCGAAATAATGCTGGATAAACGCCGCCCAGCCGCCCTTCGTACCGGCGTCGAGCACTTCTTCGCGCATGTCGTCGAAGTCGATCTTTTTATATTTATCTTTTTCGGTATAGACCACGCCGCCGTTATAGGCGCGCATGCCGCCTGCCAGCGCACTGCCACTGTTTTCCTTGAGCGGCGTTCTGAGCAATTGGCTGTACTGTCTGCCGCTCCAGGGTTGGGCGGACGCGTTGTCGATCTTTTGCGCGAGTTTGATTTCGTAGCTGCCGCGCGTAAAGGTAAACGCCTTGGTCACGGTCAGGCCGTTGCTGTCGGTCCAGGTCAACGGCACGGTCAGGCTGTCCTGGCCGTCTTGCAGCGTATAGCTGTCCTGGCTGCTGGCAAAGACCGTAAGATGGTTCGCCGCCGAAACGGAGCCTTGACTCGAGATCAGACCGCTTTGCGCGATAAAGTATTTATCCTGGGCGGCATTGAAGAGGCGCACCGGATTGCTGTCGATCGTTTCCGCTTCGAAACCGATCAAACGGCGCGCGGCATCGACGATCGTATTGCTTTGCTGAACCGGGTAAGCGAGCAGGTCCAGGTTCTGGATCGTGCCACCTAAAAGGTCGATTTCGAGCGCCAGCACGTCGGTTTTGATCTTGACGGTCTTGGAAGCAGGCGCGCTCGCGACAGCGGCCATACTGGCCTGCGCCGGTGCATTGGCGGCCGCTGGAGCCGTCTCGCCGCTTACGGTCGGCAAGCCTTCCTTGAGGTTCGCCGCGACGCTTTCTACCGCCTGAGGCACGGCCGGCTTCGGGCCGTAATCGATCTGCCATTGCTGGTACAGCATGAAGACCAGCAGGCCAAAGCTAAAGATGAGAAGAAATCTTATATTATCCATTCTTATTATTACCAAATTTTTCCGGGACGGCATCAATGCCGCCCTCGTGGAAAGGGTGGCATTTCAATAGTCTGCGCAGGGTGAGGTAGGAACCAGCCATGAAACCGTGGAGCCGAAGCGCTTCGATGGCATAAGTTGAACAGCTTGGATAAAACCGACAACGGTTTCCAAGCAGGGGACTTATGAAGTATTTGTAAAACTTGATGATCGCTATGAGCACGAAGCGCATCGGGATACCAGTCTTGACCAATGCTTTTCCAGGGAATGGCTTAACGCCTCCTCGGGTGCGTCGATCGCTTCCCTGCGCGCCAACACCACAATATCCATACTGCCCAAATTATGCTGCCTCATTCTGAAATTTTCCCTGACAGCCCGTTTGATTGCGTTCCGATGCACGGCCTTTTTAATTTGTTTCTTCGCGATTGCCAAGCCCAGCCGAGGATGATCGAGGTCATTCCTGATGGCTAATAAGGTAAAATATTGGTCGCCGGACTTTACCGGTTTGGCAAAAACTTTTTTGTAATCATCCGGCTTGTTCAGACGCAACGCTGAAGGAAAACTTAAACTGTTCTCAGTCACCCGATTGCCGACTACACTGTCAATTTGGCGCGGCCTTTCGCTCTGCGCGCGCTGAGGACCTTGCGGCCACCGACGGTTGCCATTCTGGCGCGGAAACCATGAGTTCTTGCGCGTTTAATCTTACTAGGTTGGTATGTTCTTTTCATTGGCTTTGCCCGATAGAAATAAATTAAGAAAAACAGATAAAAAAGCCTTAGGATGATAGAATAATCTGCTTAACCTGTCAATTTTATTACGCTTTAGCCTTTATTGCGTCAGCAAAATGACAGGCTCCCTGTCTTATTGTTTTACCATTATTATTTTAAAAACCTCATGAGTTCGATTTGGAGCAACTGTCTCGCCAAGCTTGAAAACGAAATTTCCAGCTCAGATTTCAGCACCTGGATTCGGCCGTTGCAGGCCGTCGAGAGCGAAGGACGGATCAGATTGTTGGCGCCTAACCGTTTTGTACTCGACTGGATCAAGGAACATCATTTCGCAAAGATCGAGGAAACGATCCATCAGTTCGCGGAAGGCTCAATAACGCTGGTTCTTGAAATCGGCTCGAAAAAACCGGAAGCGCCGGCGGCGGTTAAAACCCTGCAACCTGCGGAAACCAAAAAACAGCACCCCAATTTTCTGAACAAGGCGTTTACCTTCGATAATTTTGTCGAAGGCAAATCGAATCAGCTCGCACGCGCGGCCTCGATCCAGGTTTCCGAAAATATCGGCAAGGCCTACAATCCGTTGTTGATCTACGGCAGCTCGGGCCTCGGCAAGACGCACATGATGCACGCGATCGGCAATGCGGTGCTGAAAAAAAATCCGACCGCCTCGATCGTCTATCTGCATTCGGAAAAATTCGTGCAGGACATGGTCAAGGCCTTGCAGCAAAACCAGATCAACAGTTTTAAAGAATATTACCGCAGCCTCGACGTGCTGCTGATCGACGACATTCAGTTTTTTGCCGGCAAGGAGCGTTCGCAGGAAGAATTCTTCCATACTTTCAATACCCTGCTCGAAAAGAAACACCAGGTCGTATTGACCTGCGACAAATATCCGAAAGAAATCGACGGCCTCGAAGACCGCCTGAAATCGCGTTTCGGCTGGGGCCTGCCAGTGTCGATCGAGCCGCCCGACATGGAAACCCGCGCCGCGATCCTGATGAAAAAAGCGGACATCGCGCATGTCGAACTGCCGCAGGAAGTCGCGTTTTTCATCGCGAAAAGGATTCCGTCCAATGTGCGCGACCTGGAAGGCGCGCTACGACGGGTGATTGCGAATGCGCAATTCACCGGCCAGAAGATCACGGTCGATTTTACCAAGGAGGCTCTGCACGACCTGATTTCGCTGCAGGACAAACTGGTCAATATCGACAATATCCAGAAAACGGTCGCTGACTATTACAAGATCCGCATCGCGGATTTGTCCTCGAAAAACCGCCGCCAATCGGTTACCCGCCCCCGGCAAATTGCGATGAGCCTCGCGCGCGAACTGACTTCGCACAGCCTGCCGGAGATCGGCGACGCCTTCGGCGGCCGCGACCATACGACCGTGATCAATGCCTGCAAGCGCATCGTCGAACTGAAAGAATCGGACGTCAAGGTCGCGGAGGATTATGCGAACCTATTGCGGTCACTGTCGCATTGATCTTTGCGGGTCGGGACACGGCCAAAATGATGTAACGGATGGTTACGCACGATTAAATATCCACGAAAAACGCAAAAAGCACGAAAACATGGATAGGGAAATTGGGTGCAAAGAAAGCCGTTACAAAATTTGTTACGCCTCCATCAGTGTCGAGATAAAAGCGCTTTTCGCTATACCGGGGGAGTGCCGCTGAATTATCCTGGAAGCGACGGGAATGCACCTGAGTTTGCCGCTCAACGTTGGCCGCTATCCGAAAGCAGCGGCTGAACGGATTGCGCCATGAAATTTTTCGTGCCTTTCGTGTTTTTTGTGGACAATGCTTAATCAGGATGTGAGCCGCGATTGCCACCGTTGATACTCGATATCCGCTCCTAATAGATATAATAAAGTCTGTAACATCTACCACTGCCCTTTTATTTGCCTTCGCCTATGAAATTCAGTATCAATCGAGACACCCTGCTCCCCCCTTTGCAACAAATCGTCAGCGTGATCGAAAAAAAGCAAACGATGCCGATTCTTTCGAACGTGCTGATGGTGATCGACGCGGACACGCTGACCATGACCGGCACCGATCTTGAAATCCAGATCGTTTCCCGCCTGCCCGTGATCGGCGCCCAGCCCGGCGCGATCACCCTGCCCGCCCGTAAATTTCTCGATATTTGCCGCTTGTTGCCGCCGAATACCGAGATCCGCATCGAACAACATGACGACATGGTCAAACTGGCCACCTCGCGCAGCCGCTTTTCGCTATCCTGCCTGCCGGCCGAAAACTATCCCGAATTCGCCGAATCGCAGATGGAGAATAGTTTTCAGATCGGCGCGGGCAAACTCAAAAAGGCGCTCGAAAAAACGATGTTCTGCATGGCCAACCAGGATGTTCGCTACTACCTGAACGGCCTGCTGCTGCATATCTCGAATAATGCGCTCAAACTGGTCGCCTCCGACGGCCACCGCCTGGCGATCTACGAGGATGCCCTAGAAACGCCCACAGGCCTCGAAGCGCGCATCATCGTGCCGCGCAAAGGCGTACAGGAATTGTCGCGCCTGCTCGACGACAGCGACGCACAGCTCCAGGTCAGTTTTTCGAGCAACCATATCAAGGTCGAGGTGCATCACAGCGTGTTTTCGGCGAAATTGGTCGATTCCAAATATCCCGATTTCGGCAAGGTTTTCCAGCAAGGCTTCCTGCCCCCGCTGGCGATTCAAAAACCGCTGCTGCGTGAAGCGCTGACCCGCGCCTCGATTCTGGCCAATGAAAAATTTCGCGGCGTGACCTTCCGCTTTGCCGCCGACTTGCTCCATATCAACGCACACAACCCCGAGCACGAGGAAGCCGACGAAGAACTGCCGATTGCTTACAGCGGCGATGAATTCAGCATCTCGTTCAATGCGCAATACATGCTCGATGCGGTGTCGAATCTCGATGCGGATACCGCCGAATTGACGATCGCGTCAAACCTGAGCAGCTGCTTCATCAACGAACCCGAACAGCAGACTTACAAATTCATCGTGATGCCGATGCGGTTATGATGCGCGCGCAATGACTGTATCAAGACTGGATATTGCTTCGGTCAGAAATATCCAACACGCCACCCTGTATCCCGCGCCGACGCTGAATTTCATCTACGGCGCCAATGCCTCCGGCAAAAGCGCCCTGCTGGAGGCCATTTTCCTGCTCGGCCGCGCCCGCTCGTTCCGCTCTTCCTCGATCAAGCCCGTCATCCATTTCTCCCACGATCATGTGCTGGTCACCGCGCAAACCGTCTTCACGGGCGGCGCGCACCAACACGTCGGCGTCAGGCTCGACACCAAGACTTGCGAGATTAGAATCAATCAGCAGACCATGCCGAACAAGTCGAGCCTCGCCTATGCCTTGCCGTTGCAGTTGATCTATCCGAAAAGCTACGAGCTGCTGGATGGCGCCCCGCAGGCGCGCCGGGAGTTTCTGGACTGGGGCGTTTTTCATCACGATCCGGCCTTTTTGCTGGCCTGGCGCAATTATAAAAAAGCCCTCGCGCAGCGCAATGCCTTGTTGAAAAACCGGCAGCCCGAGCATCTTAAAGTATGGAACCAGGAGTTATCGTATTACGGTACAATAGTCACCGATTGCCGGCGTCGCTATCTGGAGACTTTTACCCCTGTTTTTCAAAGCATCGCCGGCCAGTTGCTGGGCCTGCCGTCGATGACGCTGTCTTTGTCGCCAGGCTGGGACAGCACCGAATCCTTGCTGCAAGTCTTGTCCGCAGACGCCGAAAAAGATTTGCGCTACGGCTTCACGCAGAACGGCCCCCACCGCGCCGATTTATTGTTGACCTTGGATCGCCTGCCCGCCCGGGACATTGTTTCACGCGGTCAGTTGAAACTCTTGGTCATCAGCCTGAAGCTCGCGCAGGTTCAACTATTAAACTCAAATGAACAAGACGCGGCCTGCATCCTCTTCGATGATTTCGCCGCCGAACTCGATCTGGCGAATCGCGCGAAGGTATTGGGTTATTTAAGCAGCATGCAGTGTCAGGCATTCATTACCGCCACCTCGCCAACCGATTTTGGCGATTTGTCCAACAGTCACAACCATAAAATGTTCCATGTGGAACATGGCAGGATCAATCCGGTCGATTGTTCCATGTGAAACATACGAAAAAACCAGAAGCAGGTACACAAATGAGTCAAGAAAACGGTCAGGAAAACATTAAGGATCAGTACGATAGCACCAATATTCAGGTGCTGAAGGGACTCGACGCGGTCAGGAAACGCCCCGGCATGTACATCGGCGACACCGATGACGGCACCGGCCTGCATCACATGGTTTTCGAGGTCGTGGACAACTCGATCGACGAGGCGCTGGCGGGCCATTGCAAGGAAGTGCATGTGATCATTCACAACAACGGCTTCGTGTCGGTCAAGGATGACGGCCGCGGCATTCCGGTCGATATCCACGAAGAAGAAGGCCGCTCGGCCGCGGAAGTGATCATGACCGTGCTGCACGCGGGCGGCAAATTCGACGACAACGCGTATAAAGTCTCGGGCGGCCTGCACGGCGTCGGCGTCTCGGTCGTGAATGCCTTGTCCGAAGAGCTGGAACTCGAAGTCCGCAAAAACGGCAAGCTGCATAAACAAACCTATAAGATGGGCGAACCGGTCGCCCCGTTGGCGGAGGCAGGCCCTGCCGAAGGCACCGGCACCAAGATCAAGTTCAAGCCGAGCACCCTGACCTTTGCTGATGTCGAGTTTCATTACGACATCCTGGCCAAGCGCCTGCGCGAACTGTCGTTCCTGAATTCCGGCGTGCGCATCATCCTCGAAGACGAACGCACCGACAAACGCGACGTTTTCGAATTCGAAGGCGGCATTTCGGCCTTCGTCGAGCATCTGAACAAGAACAAAACCCCGCTGTTCCCGGAAGTCTTTCATTTCGTGACCGAAAAAGACGGCGTCGTGGTGGAAGTGGCGATGCAATGGAACGATTCGTATCAGGAGAACGTATTCTGCTACACGAATAACATCCCGCAGCGCGACGGCGGCAGCCATCTGGCCGGATTTCGCGGCGCCCTGACCCGCACGGTCAATCAATACATCGAAACCAGCGGACTCGCAAAGAAGGAAAAGGTCGCAACGACCGGCGACGATGCCCGCGAAGGCTTGACGGCGGTATTGTCGGTCAAGGTACCGGACCCGAAGTTTTCCTCGCAAACAAAGGACAAACTGGTCTCCTCCGAAGTCAAACCGATCGTCGAATCGGCGATGAACGAGAAATTGCAGGAGTTCCTGCTCGAACACCCGCAAATCGCAAAAACGATCACGATGAAGATCGTCGATGCCGCGCGGGCGCGCGAAGCGGCGCGCAAGGCCCGCGAAATGACGCGCCGGAAAACCACGCTCGACATCGCGGGCCTGCCCGGAAAACTGGCCGATTGCCAGGAAAAGGACCCCGCCCTGTCCGAACTCTTCCTCGTCGAAGGGGACTCCGCGGGCGGCTCCGCCAAACAGGGCCGCGACCGCCGCACCCAGGCCATCCTGCCGTTAAAAGGCAAGATTTTGAACGTCGAAAAGGCCCGCTTCGACAAGATGATCTCCTCCGAGGAAGTCGGCACGCTGATCACCGCGCTCGGCTGCGGCATCGGCAAGGAAGAATACAATCTGGCCAAGCTGCGCTACCACCGCATCATCATCATGACCGATGCGGACGTCGACGGCTCGCACATCCGCACCCTGCTGCTGACCTTTTTCTACCGGCAACTGCCCGAGATCGTCGAAAAGGGCTACATCTACATCGCCCAGCCGCCGCTGTACAAGGTCAAAAAAGGCAAGCAGGAACATTATGTGAAGGACGATGCGGCGCTGAACGAATATCTGATCCAGCAGGCCTTGGACAAGGCGCAACTGTTCACCAGCGAAGATGTGCCGCCGATTCAGGGCCAGGGCCTCGAAAAACTGGCGCAGGAATTCACCGAAGTCACGCGCACGATCGACCGCCTGGCCCGACGCTACGACAGCGGCTTCCTGGAACAATTGACGCTGATGGACGTAGTGAACGAGCCGCTGCTCCAAGACAAGGAAGCCTTGTACGCCTGGCTGATGAGATTGCAAAGCAATCTTTCCGCCGCAGACGCCAAAACCCTCTATGCGGTCGAATTGGAATACCGGCACGAACAGGATTTCATCATTACGGTCGACAAACGCCGGCACGGCAACAACAAGCAATTCGTGCTGCCGGCCAGCTTTTTCAACGGCAAGGACTACCAAAGGATCGCGCACTATGCGCAATTGACCGCCGGCATGTTCAACGCCGCATCGTACATGCAGATGGGCGAAAAACAGCAGCCGGTCGCGAACTTCAAGCAAGCCTTCGACTGGATGATGCGGGAGATCAAAAAAGGCCAGCACATCCAACGCTACAAAGGCCTCGGCGAGATGAACCCGGAACAACTCTGGGAGACCACGCTCGATGCGAACAACCGCCGCTTACTGCAAGTCAGAATCGAAGACGTGATTGCGGCCGATGAAATCTTCACCACCTTGATGGGCGATGTGGTCGAGCCGCGCCGGGACTTTATCGTGAAGAATGCGCTGGATGTGGCGAATTTGGATGTGTGAGGCAGTGGTTAGCGGCTGACAGCCCTACCCTGTTTAGTCTCTATAAACCCAGCCCAACCGGTCACGGTTGGGCTTTTTTTTGCCCGAAAATCCATGAGTGAATGGGACAATTTAATCGCAGCTCTTTACACCTTTTTTACACGTCTATAAATACAATTTACTCGCCCTTTGAATAGCCGGGGAATAAAGCGATTTCGCGGGCTTTTCATCATTCAACCGGAGAGAGTATGTTGCCTTTTGTTGTGCGCCTTCTTGGCTTGGCGTCGTTGGTAATTCCTGGACTTGGCTTTGCCGAGTCTACCGCGGAAGCGTCGCAACCCTTGCATATCGACTTGACCCATCACTGGATCGGCTATTTTTCCTTGGTCATCATGGTGGTGGCTTATGTTACTGCGATGTTAGAAGAGACAATCCAATTAAGCAAATCCAAACCGATGCTGTTGGCGGCTTCCATCATCTGGTTTGCCATCGCACTGGCTTATCAACAACAAGGCAGCAGCCTGCCGGCTATTGCCGCATTCAAGAGCAACTTACTGGCTTATATGGAGTTGATGCTGTTCATCATGGTCTCGATGGCCTATCTGAATGCGATGGAAGACATGGGCATTTTCCACGCACTGAAGGTCTGGCTGGTCGGTAAAAACTTGAGTTATCGGCAACTGTTCTGGATAACGGGAAGCTTGGTATTTCTGCTATCCAGTGTCGTCAATGGCCTGACGACCGGTTTGCTGATGGGCTCCGTGGTGGTGGCGGTGGGTAAAGACAATCCGCGTTTCGTCTCGCTGGCTTGCTTAAACATCGTCGTTGCCACCAACGCCGGCGGTTCGTTCAGCCCCTTAGGCGGCATATCGACGCTCTTTGTCTGGCAGCACGGCATGCTCGGCTTTACCCAATTTTTCAAGTTATTCATCCCCTGCCTGGTGAATTTTTTACTGCCGGCAGCGGTGATGCATTTTGCCCTGCCAAAAGACAAACCCTTGGTGGAAAGTGAAGCGATACATTTGCCGCGCGGCGCGAAACGGATCATGTTTTTGTTTGGCGTCACGATCGCGCTGGCGGTCAGCTTCGACATGGCGCTGGGCTTGCCGGCGGCGGCCGGCATGATGGCCGGTTTATCGTTATTGCAGTTTTTTTATTACTTTCTGGAAAAGTCCTATAAATTGAGCACTCGACATAACCTGGAGCTGGCGCTATTCTTCGGCGATGCGGCGGAGCCAAATTCCCGTACCGAAAAAAATCACTTCGATATTTTCAAGAAAGTCGGCCGGCTGGATTGGGATACCTTGCTGTTTTTCTACGGCGCGATGATGGGCATTGGCGGACTGGGTTTCATTGGCTATCTGGACGCGGTCTCAGAAGTGCTATATGGACAATTCAGCCCGACCCTGGCGAATATCATGATCGGTTTGTCGTCTGCCTTCGTCGATAATGGAACCTTGATGTTCGCGGTGCTGACCATGCATCCGGACATTCCCCAAGGCCAATGGCTGCTGTTGACCTTGACGCTGGGCGTCGGCGGCAGTTTGCTCGCCATCGGGTCCGCGCCCGGTATTGGCCTCTTAGGACAAGCCAAGGGCTTATACACCTTCCGTACTCACATGAAGTGGTGTCCGGTCATCTTGCTGGGTTATTTTGCCAGCATCGGCGTGCATTTTTTGGTCAATTCCGGATCTTTCTGAACTGGCGGCAAGCCATACCACGGGGAGCTAAAAGTGCAAAGTGAACACCGTAAAAACCCGATAAACCCGGACGCTTCAGCCGCACTCACCGGCAAGCAGCGACTGCTTGGCTATGCCTGGGGCGTCGCGACACCCTTGATCTGCACCGTGCTAGATTGGCCGCTACGGCATTGGTTGGGACCGGCCAGTATCTTGATGACCTATCTGCTCGGCGTATTTATGGTCGCCAGCCGTTACGGCCGAGGAGCTTCCATTGTCGCGTCATTACTCAGCGCACCGCTATTCGCGTTTTACTTTGCCAACCCCATTTTTTCGTTTGCGATCCATGATTTTGAAAACATGATTGGCTTGGCCGTCATGATCGTGGTGGCCAATGTCACCGGCGGCCTTCTCGAAAATGCCCGGCTTCAGGCAGAATTAGCCAGGCAACGTGAAAACCGCGCCAGCGCCCTCTACCGCTTGAGCCGCGATCTGTCGGACGCGCAAGACCACGAGGCTGTCGCAGACATCGCAGTCAAACATATTCACGCTGAATTCGGCGTCGAGTCAATTCTAATAAACGTCGACAGCGAGAATCGTTTACAAACCACCCCGCCCGGCTCGCCATTGCCGATGCCTTCAAAAGGCATCGACTTAACCGAGGCGCAACGCGTTTTTGAAAACCGAGAGGCCAAACAAGAAAACCATAGCGCGTATTACCCCCTCAAAGGCTCTCGCGCCTGGCAGGGACTTTTGATTATTCAAGCAACCCCGCCATTTCCCCGGCAAGCCCCAGAGCGAGCGGCTTTCCTCGATACCTTTGGCCACTTGATCGCCCAAACCCTGGAGCGTTTACAACTCGCCGCTCAGGCCAGAGAAGCGACGCTGCAAGCCGAAACCGAAGCCCTGCGCAATGCGCTATTGACCTCCATCTCGCACGACTTACGCACCCCATTGACACGCATCATCGGCGCGGCCAATGCACTGATCGAGAACGATGCCGAGTTTTCCAGTGCAGAGCGTCTGGAATGCAACCAACTCGTCTTGGATGAAGCGCAGCGCATGTCTGAATTGACCGGAAAACTGCTGGATATGGCCAGGCTCAACAGCGGCAAAATCACATTGCATCGGGATTGGAATGCCATCGAAGAAATCGTCGGCAGCGCCTTGCATCGTTTGGACAAGCGCCTAAAGGACAGGCCGGTACGTACCGTGCTGCCGGACAACTTGCCGCTGCTGTGTATCGATGCGGTACTGATAGAGCAAGTGTTGGTCAATCTGATCGAAAATGCGGTCAAGTACAGCCCGGAGGGTAGTCCGATCGACATCGGCGGGCAAGCTCAGGAGGGCTGCTGCCTTATAACCGTGGCCGATTACGGTCCAGGCATTGCGAAGGGCCAGGAAACCAAAATTTTCGACAAATTTTATCGCGGCGTCGCCGAATCCGATCAAAGCGGCGTCGGCCTGGGCTTGGCTTTATGCAAAGCGATTATCGAGGCTCACGGCGGCGTTATCCAAGCCGGCAATCGCCCCGGCAAAGGCGCGGAATTTGTGCTTACGTTGCCGCTGCACGAGCCACCTCAGCTTGCCGAGACTGAAGTCGGCGGGAGCTTGTGATGCCGGCTGAGCAGCTGATCCTTATCATCGAAGACGACATGCAAACCCGGCGCTTTCTGAAATCCAGCCTCCACCATCGTGGCTGGCGCACCGTGGAAGCAGACTGCGGTAAAACCGGCCTGGCGGTGCTGAACAGCGAAAATCCCGATTTGGTAATTCTCGATCTGGGATTGCCGGATATGGACGGCATCGCGGTAACCCGGCGCCTCAGGCAGTTATCCGATGTACCGATTCTGATTTTGTCTGCACGCAGCCAGGAGCAAAATAAAATCATGGCGCTGGATGCCGGTGCAGACGACTACTTAACCAAACCCTTCGGCAGCGGCGAACTCCATGCGCGATTGCAAGCCTTGTTGCGCCGAGTCTCCAGAAGCTTCAGCACGATGGAAGTCTTTGAAACCGGACAGTTGAAAGTCGATCTGGTCCGGCGCAAGGTTTTTATAGCGACCAATGAAGTGCGCATTACCCCGATCGAGTACCGCCTGCTCACGATATTGATACGTTATGCGGGGACGGTGGTCACGCATCGCCAATTGTTGCAGGAAGTGTGGGGAGCGGAACATATTCAAGATCAGCATTATTTACGCATCTATATGGGACAATTGCGTCACAAGCTGGAAATCAATCCGGCGCGGCCGCGTTATTTGTTGACCGAGGTTGGCGTAGGTTATAGGCTTTCGATCAATGAAGAAAACTCGATTGACGCGTTCAATTGATCAACCCATCTGTAAGGTCATCCATGAGTAAACATCAGCAGTTGTCTCGATTAACCTTTGGCGCAATCGGCGTCGTATTTGGCGATATCGGCACCAGCCCCTTATATGCGCTGAAGGAAGTCTTCCACAGCGGCATACCGATCGATAAATTTCACGTGCTCGGTGTCTTGTCGCTGATCTTCTGGTCGTTGACGCTGGTCGTCACCCTTAAATACGCGATTTTCATCATGCGCGCCGATAATAAGGGCGAAGGCGGCATCATGGCGCTGATGGCGCTGGCCCTGCATGGGTCCAGGGATAGTCCGAAAAAAATGGCTTTTATCACCACCATCGGACTGCTCGGCGCCACGCTGTTTTACGGCGACAGCATCATTACCCCGGCCATTTCGGTGCTCAGCGCGGTCGAGGGCTTGCAAATCATTGCGCCGCCACTGGCTGCCTATGTGCTGCCGATCGCCATTACCGTGCTGGGCGGGCTGTTCATCATACAGGCCAAGGGGACCGGCAATGTCGGCAGAATCTTTGCGCCGATCATGGTCTTCTGGTTCGGCTCGCTCGCGGTGATGGGCGTGGTGAACATGATTCATCACCCGGAGGTGTTGATGGCGGTTACCCCGTATTACGCGATCCATTTATTGTTCGAATTGGGCTGGGAGGGATTTGTGATCATGGGCGCGATCGTGCTCGCGATTACCGGCGCCGAAGCGCTGTATGCGGATATGGGCCACTTCGGTCTGAAGCCGATCCGTTACGCCTGGTTCGGATTCGTGTTTCCGGCGCTGCTGCTGAATTATTTCGGACAAGGCGCCTTGCTGATCGACCGGCCCGACGCGATCCAAAACCCCTTTTATTTACTCGCCCCGAACTGGGCGCTGTATCCGCTGCTGATCCTGTCGACCATGGCGACCGTGATCGCCTCGCAAGCGGTGATTTCTGGCGCGTTTTCGGTGACGCGGCAGGCGATACAACTGGGATATTGCCCGCGCATGAACATATTACATACCTCGGATGACGAAAAGGGGCAGGTCTACATTCCCGCCGTCAACTGGCTGTTGATGGTTTCGGTGTTCATCCTGGTGCTGAGCTTTCAGTCTTCGTCCGCGCTGGCTTCGGCTTACGGCATCGCGGTGACCGGCACGATGATCGTCGATACCGTGCTGGCTTACATCATCATCCAGGCGCTCTGGCAATGGAGCAAGACGACCAGCACCGTTTTCTTATCATCATTTCTGGTGATCGATTTTCTGTTTCTTTCATCCAATAGCCTGAAAATCCCGACCGGCGGCTGGTTGCCGCTGGTGGTTGCCACCGTGCTGTTTCTGATCATCACGACCTGGATCAAGGGGCGTGCGCTGCTCCATGACTATTTGGAAGAAAAACATGTGCTATTTGAGGAACTCGAAAAAGAACTGACCGAAAAGCTCGTGACCGTCGAAGGCACCGCGATTTATCTAGCCAGAACGTTGCACGGCGTTCCCCAGGTGCTGCTGCATAACCTCGAACACAATCACGCGCTGCATGAGCAGATCATCGTGCTGACCATCGTCACGACGGAAGCCCCCTTTGTTGACGAAGCGCACCGCGTCAAAATCAGAAAGTTTGGCCAAAACCGCGAATTCTACCGGGTGAAACTGTATTACGGCTTCAAGCAAAACGCGGATGTGCGCCGGGCGATGGATTTGGTGAGACAGGAAGGACTGGTATTCGATCCGAAAAAAGCCTCTTTTTTCATCGGCAGCGAACGCGTCACGTTCCGTATGAGAAGCCCAATGCCTCCTTGGCGCAGAGGCTTGTTCCGCTTCTTATTCCATAACGCCTCGAGCCCGATCGAATTTTTCAAAATTCCGGTCGACCGCGTGGTCGAGCTCGGTATTCGTATCGAACTGTAGATCACGTTGGACGGAGGCATGGCTATACTTGGGTTTTGTTGTTCAGTTTTACGTCAGGCATACCCCTCAGTATCAGGAAATAAACCCATGCATCACAAAAGCCCCCACGCGTTCTTGGCGTCCTGCTGGCATTGCGCTTGCCGACCCGGACTTATTCATGCAGGCGTACAGACGGGCAGTTGTATTTTTTAATCGCCGGGATGGGGTACCTTGCGACGGGGATCTTGCTTTATCGAGGGAGCCCGGCCACGGGTTCCGGTCAATGGTTTGGTGTTGCTCGGATACTTAGCATGAAGGAAGTCGGGCTGCAGTCAGGCCAACTTCTTTCGAAAGTGACTTTACCCACGATTATCGCGATGCTTGCGCTATTCGGCATGAGTCCCCATGGTTATACTTTGTCGCCGTCCGGCGAGCTACGGGATGCCAGCGTCTTTGTTTGGGTTCCGTTGGCCCCATTGTTTTGGGGTGGCGGATGGCTCTATGTGTTGAAGAGAGGCGTGAATGGGTCGACCCGATTCAGAACGCCCGCCTGAACAGTGAGTTTTCAGGCCAATCAAATCCCCAATATTGATTGACGAAACTGCTGGAGGCTCCTGCCCTGCCTCTGCTAATCTGCCTTTTTATTTTTGCTATTGGAGAAGGCGATGATGAGTCCCCCGGAGGCCGCTTCCGATCCCGTGCGCGAACGGCTGCTCAAAGCCGCTCTCGACAGTTTTCTATCCGACGACTACCACAAAGTCACGACCCGTATGATCGCCGAAAAGGCCGACGCGAACATCTCGATGATCCGTTACTACTTCGGCAATAAGGAGGGCTTGTACGAGGAGATGATCCGCGACACGATGGTCCCTCTGCTCGACGTGTTGGACGGACAGATGCTGCAATCGGTCAACGGCTTCGAAGACTTCCTCCTAATGTATTACCAGACGATGGCGAAACGGCCGGAATTTCCGAAGTTGATCTTGAAAGTGCTGGCGCTCAACCAAGGCCCGGGCCGGCGCTTTATCCGGCAATTATTGGAGCGCGGACGCACGCGCGGCGCCCGTAAGATGGAAGCGCTGAAATCCGCCGGGCAAGTCATACCAGAATTAGATCCCGATATCGTGCGGATGGCCTTTGTCAGCCTGGCCATGATGCCGATGCTGCTGAAAGATATTTTCGAGGAACAGATGGGGCGAAGCATGGACGCCACCTTCCTTGATCAATTGGCCGGATTCAACGGCCGCCTATTTGCCGCCGGTTTGGCACAGGCAAAGACGGAATAACGGGAGGCTTATGATGTCATTGCAAAAAAATGCAGGCGCGGTTCGCCGCTTTGCCAAATTGATCCAGTTTGCCGCCTGGCTACAGAACCTTCCGAATAAGATCACACCCCCGCCCTTTCGCCTGATCCAGATCGGCTCGGCATTTTGGCAATCGCGCGCGCTGCATGCCGCCGTACGTCTGGACATCGCATCGGTGTTGGGAGATGAGGCTCTCCCTGTCGACGAGATTGCCGTGCGTATCCCGGCACAAAGGGACGCGGTCTACCGACTGCTGCGTATGCTGGCGGCGATGGGGGTATTCGAGGAAGTATCGCCTCGGGTATTCCGTAACAATGCGCTATCGGCCTACTTGCGTGAAGATCACCCCAAGAATGTCAGAGCCATGATCCTGATGCACAATTCGATCGAGATGATCCGGCCGTGGTATGAGCACATGGAGCAAGGGATACGCTGCGGGAAAGTCCCGTTCGAAATTGCGCACGGCTGCGAATTTTATGCCTATCTGGATGGCCACGCCGAGTTCGATGCGCTGTTCGCCTCTGCGATGGACAGTGTGGCGGCATTGACCGGCGACAGTTTCGCCACCGACTTTGCCTGGGAACGATTCGACCGCATCATCGATGTGGGCGGCTCGAAGGGCAGTAAAGCCTTAGCCATATTGAAGCGGCATCCGCATCTCAACGCGATCGTGTTCGATCGGAATCAGGTCGTGCAAACGGCGGCAGGCTATTGGACCGGGAAAGCATCTCCCGACCTCCTTTCCCGCTTGACCTTCCAAGCCGGGGACATGCTCGAATCGGTTCCCGCCGCCAAAGACGGCAAGGACATCTACTTGTTGAGCGCCGTCCTGCACGGCATGGATGATCAAAACTGCATCAAGGTGCTGCGCAATCTGGCCACGGCAAGCATGGGCACCGGCGCCCGCATTGCGCTGTTCGAATCGGTTGTTGCGGAATGGAAAACCGATTTTGCCAGTGCGGCTTTCGATATGCAGATGTTCATGAATACCCGGGGCAGGGAAAGAACGCTGCCGGAATGGCAAAACCTTTTCGAGCAATCCGGATTGGCGTTTGAGGAGGAGGTAGGCCTGCAATCGATCGGGAAGATGCTGGTGCTGAGGGCTAAGGATTAAGACGCAACCAGGCTGGATAGAATGGCATCCAAGCAAAATTTTTTCATTCTCGATGTCATTTTTCCAGACTTTGTCTCTATCTATGACATAATTGAAAATCACCTTTTTCATTATCTTTATCATTCCCCATGACTATCTCAACGGGACGCTGGAGCCTCATTTTTTGGACCAGCCTCATCGCCATCCTATTCCTGGCCTTAATGCCTGCCGGACCCGAAATGCCCACGACGGGTTGGGACAAACTAAACCACCTCCTCGCTTTTGCCGTTTTGACTATCTTAGGGCGTCAAGGCTATCCGGGGCGTAAGCCGGCCGTGTTCCTTGGCTTGCTGTTTTATGCGGGACTGATCGAAGTCTTACAGTCTTTCACGCCCGACCGCTTTGCAGAATGGGCAGACCTGTTTGCGGATGGGCTAGGGTTAATCATCGGATGGGGACTGGATGGCCTGTTCCGCAAACTGATTCCTCAGGCGGCAAGGTAGTTTTGTCCATCAAATGTCTGCTTTCGATCGACTGGCCGAGTTGAGGGGGAAGCCGTGTCAGCTTATTGCACCATAACCGTTTCCCTGAAAGCATCACACGGAATTTTGTCGACCCAGGAATGTCTAATCGCGATTATTGCATCCTTGGCAATGCACAGTCTGAATTGACGCCCTCTATTCAAAAGCTATGTTCAATCAAATTCTCTACCCTCTGGAGGGTTCCTTCATGATTACCCTACGCTCGATTTGTTTAGTCCCTGCGCTGTTTGCTACGGCATTGCCGTCCCATGCCGCAGCTACGCCGGATACGCATGTTCATGTGATCGTGTCCCTGGTCGACAATGCATCGCAAGGCATCGTGCCGGTTCCCGCGAAAATCGGCAATGGCGATGATCCGCGCAGCAACCTCTATTGGGGCGCGCTTTACGGCGTGAAAACCTTTTTGAGCAAGGCCGATGGCTGGCGCAAGCTGGGCTGTGAACAAGAGATTAGCGACACCATCCTGGAGCGCTGCGAGTTTGCCTGGAAGGACAAGCTCACCGTGACCGCCGAGGCCTATCGCGGCCGCCGGATCGATCAGGCGATGCTCGACTTCATGCAGCAAGCCGCGACGCCGCCCAATCCGGCAAAACGTGAAATGGTGGTGTTCATCGGCCATGACGGCTTGATGGACGAACAAAACCAGCCCATCGTCAATCGCTTCCCCAAACATGCCGAGCACGATAAACAAGCGGTTGTGCTGGCCTGCATGAGCAACATGTTTTTCGCCAATCATTTGCGTGCCGCAGGTTCAAAGCCGGTGGTCACCACTCATAGTTTCATGGCGCCGGAAGCCTATGTGCTGGAAGCGGTGGCACGAGGTTTTGCAAACGGCGCGAGTGAAGAGGAATTGCGCAGTTCCGCCGGCATCGCTTACGCCAAATACCAGCATATCTCGGCCAAAGCGGGCAAGTCGGTATTTGGTGCAAAAAAATCAGGCTAAGACTTTGGTGCCGGACGGGATTATTCATCCTGTCCTGACTGTTTGGGGGAGCTTGGGCTGAACGATAATTCGCATAGACGATCAGTCTTCAAACATTTGCGACGAGGTTACAAATCCGGTCCCGCAAACGGATGCTTCACATGTGGGAGCGCTTTTTAAGCGCGATCATGGAGCCATGCGAACACTGCCTTGAGTTGCGGTTGCAAACCGCCCCCACCTCGCGCCGACTCACTCGGGAATTTTCCGTCCATCCTTCGACAAGCTCAGGACGAACGGAAAATTTTATCGGGACGTTATTTATGACCCTATCCTAAGGTCTGTCGTAAGGTACGCTGCGCGTACCTTCTCAAAGCGTTCCGACGAATCAAGCACCCAAAAGATACGCGGGAGCGTACCCTTACACGGCTATCAAAAAAACCAGCGTCAGCTGGTCGACTTCGCATGCGCCGAAGCCAGGGTTTTGCGCAGTTCGCTTTCGCATTGCTCCAGTTGCGCAACCGCTTCGCTGCGCATCCTCTTGCCCTCGTCCGCGATCTGCAGGCTTTCCTCTATCGTCGCGATCAGCGTTTGATTGGCTTGCTTGACCGTTTCGATGTCGAATACGCCGCGCTCCAACTGTTTCCGGGTTTCGGCATTGGCCAGCTTCAGGTTTTCGGCGTTCGCGGCCAGCAGTTCATTGGTCAGATCGGTCGCCGCCTTGACCGTTTCGGCCGCCTGCGAGGAGCGGTAAATGGTCACCGCCGTCGCCAGTTGCTGACGCCATAGCGGCACGGTGTTGACGATGGTCGAATTGATCTTGTTGACCAGGCCCTTATCGTTTTCCTGCACCAGACGGATGCCGGGCAGGCTTTGCATCGAAACCTGCCGGGTCAGGCGCAGGTCATGAATGCGGCGCTCCAGGTCGTCGCGAGCCGCGCGCAGGTCGCGCAGGGCTTGCGCGGCGATCACTTCGGCGCTGGCTTCGGCCTGCTTGGCCTGTTCCGGAATGATGACTTCGTCCAGTTGCCGCAGTTTCTCTTCGCCGGCGGCGATATAATCCTCCAGCGTATGGAAGTAATCCAGGTTGGCCTGATAAAGGCGATCCAGCGAGGTGATGTCGGTCAGCAAATGGGTTTTGTGCCGCTCCAGCTTGTCGGTGATGGTGTCGATCTGCTTGCGCACTTCTTCGTATTGCTGCAGGAACTTGACGACCGGTTTGGCCCTGCCCAGCAATTTGTCGAATAAACCCTGTTTCTTGTTCGGGTCCAGATCGTCGACTTCAAAACCGCGTATCGTCGCCACCATTTCATTCAGATCATTGCCCGCCGGGCCAATGTCCTTGTTCTTGACCCCATCCAGCATGCGCTCGGAAATCGTGGTCAACTGCTCCTGCGCCTTGCTGCCGAAAAAAATGATCGACTGGGTATTGCTGAAATCGATTTCGTTCTGCAACTGCTGAATGCGCTGCTGCGTCTCCGGCGGCGCCTTTGCGAGCGGGACGATTTCGGCGGTAACGCCGGGGACAATCTCCTTCGACTCAAGATTCTCTGCGGTCGTTGTGGAAGCCTGCTGTTCACTCATGATTTAATCCTCGATGGTTTGACGGCGTCAAAGGATGCCTTCCCGTTTGAGCTGCGTGGTTAATACTTCGATTTTTACATCCAGATCAAAAACATCGTCTTCCAGCAGTTTTTGATGCTGTTCCTGGAATACTTCTTCAAGCGTATCCAGCACATTGCGGAAATTCTGTTCCAGTTCCCCGGATTGGGTTTGCTGGTGGGTTTTGGCATACCCTTCGGTCACCTGTCGGGCGCCGTCCAGATAGACATTCAGAAACTTGCGCGCACGGCGGAAATCCTTCGGATCGGCTTCAATCTCCGCCAGAATGCTGTCGGCAACTTCGCAAATGCGCTCGATGCGCCGGTTCAACTCGGCGTTTCGAATCTGCTTGTTGGCCTGCTCGATACCGCGGATGATGCGCGAGGAATCTTCGAGAGTCTGCAGGATTTCATCACCAGAATAGCCATGCGCGGCGATGATTGTCTTTTCCGCGCGCGGATCGAAGCCGTAACTCAGGTACATGCCCAGCAAGGCCCCGCCGGCAAACATCAGCGCCACCGGCAGCGAATGTCCCACGCCCAGCCAGGCGACCATGCCTGTCGTCAGCGCCGCGATGCCGGCGGCGATCGTTTTTAAGGGTTTTCGGGTGGCGCGGGCAAGGCGGTTATTGGCGTACAGATGCTCGGCTTGCAGCCCCTTACGCAAGCACCAGGCAGACAGCATGTAGAGCGCAAAACCGGATGCGTCGACCAGAATGTCCAGCAACTGGCCTTTGCCCAAGGCGATAAACGTCGCCGGAATCAGCGCCGCCGGCAAAAAATAAAGCAGCATGCCCCGCGGGGAATAGCGTTGCAAAAGATCCGCGACCAACCGTTTGGGTTTCCTGAATTGATTCATCATTCGGCCTGCGAACGGTGGGTTACAGAGGACTCAGCCGCATAGTCGGCACTGGTCGGAAAGGCTTTCACCAGCGTCTGGCAGGTCGCCAGTCCAATGGTTGCGACCAGTACGATAAAACCAAGCAATCTGCGCAATATTACGGGCACTGTTGTCATCTCCCATCAGCATTCATTGTGACTTCATTATCCCACTACGGCCTAACATCTGGAAATACTTAATAACCGTGCGCCGGAGGGTATGCAAACCACGTCCCGCTCAGAGAGACTTGTTCCCGGCAAACATCTTTGAGAAACTGGCATTTTCCGAAACACGACATAACGATGCTCAAACTCAATAACTGGCCTCCCGTGCTTGGCGTCCTGGTCATGGTTGCCGCGGCAACGGCCGCGCTATCCGTGTTCATCAAGGTGGCCGAGGAAGTGGTCGAAGGCGATACCCACAGGATCGACATGCGGATCATCCTGTGGCTTCGCGCCGCCGGCGATCCGAACGACCCTGTGGGTCCCAAATGGCTGGAGGATTTTGCCCGCGATATTACCGCGCTGGGCAGCCCTGCGGTGTTGGGGTTGATTGTGCTGGCAACCTCGTTATTTCTGCTCCTGGCCGGCAGGCGCCGGCTGTCGCTGTTCATGCTGCTTGCTGCGGGAGGCGGCACATTTGTCGTCTCGATTTTAAAAGAAGCTTTCGCCCGCCCCCGCCCTCAGCTGGCACCGGACGGACTTATGGTTTATATGGAAAGCTTTCCGAGCGGACATGCGATGGTTTCCGCGGTGGTCTATTTGACCTTGGCCGCACTGATCGCACGCCTGACTCCCAGGCCCCTACTCAAGCTTTACATCATGACCGTCGCGGTCATCCTGACCGCACTGGTCGGCTTCAGCCGGATCTATCTTGGCGCCCACTGGCCCAGCGACGTGCTGGCGGGTTGGGCCATCGGAGCGGCCTGGGCGCTTGGCGGCGGAGCATTGGCGCAAATCATGCGGCTGGATAAGGAAGCCGAAAAATGAAAGGGCAACCTTTTTTAAAACGCTTAACCTTCGCCCTGAATGGAATCGGCCTGGCTTTTCGCCGCGAACCCAGCCTGCGCTTCCATATCCTGGCGGCTTTCTCCGTCCTGCTGGTTTTATTACTCACCCAAGCTTCGGCTTTATGGTGGGCCATCGGCGCTGTGACCATAGGCATGGTGATCATGGCGGAGTTGTTCAATGCGGCCATCGAAACGCTGGCCGATCATCTGCATCCGCAGCAGCATCCGGAAATTGGTGCGGTCAAGGACATCGCCGCAGGGGCGGTTCTGATAGCCTCCATAGCCGCTGTTTTCGTTGCGGTGGCCTTTATTCTGCAATGAAAATTTAGCCTGGTGGGGGTGCATTCACGCTCGTTCCCAAGCTCTAGCTTGGGAATGCCGTCTTGAAAGCTCCAGCTTTCCGAACCGATCGCGAAGGTAGAGCTTTGTATCCTTAGGTTCCAAGCTGAAGCTTGAGAACCAGTGGAATCTTCTTGAACGACAGCGGAGCCAAGTCTAGCAATCAAGCTTGCGGTCTAACATCACACTCTCCTGGATCGTTGTTATAATGGCGCTTTTCGAGCATTCCGGGCCGCGCCCGGTTCGCTTTACGCCATCAATTCAGAAGGAGCATCGCAGTGATCAAAAAGGTTGGAGATACGGTTATTAAGCCGAAGCATCGTGCTTCGTGCCACTGTGGCGCTGTAGTTCTTGAGTTGGACTTGCCGAACGGTATTGTCGACCCACGGCATTGTGACTGCTCGCTATGTCGTCGCAAGGGGGCGGTGATGGCGTCAGTCCCTCTGTCCGGAATCAAAATCGTCCAAGGCGAAAATGTTCTACGCCTTTATCAATTCAATACCCTTACCGCGAAGCATTATTTCTGCTCGGTCTGCGGCATTTATACGCATCATCAGCGGCGATCCAATCTGGAGCAATATGGTTATAACGTCGGTTGCCTTGAGGATGTCAATCCCTTCCTGATCGATAATGTTCCGACCAATGATGGTGTTAATCATCCGGCGGATCGGAACGATTCATGACATTTCATAAGTAGGCTGGTTTGGAGCTTTGCGAAAACCCAGCAAACCATCGCCCTAAATGCTGGGTTTCGTACCTCAGCCTACGAGCTTCTTTATGAATTAAAAAACGATTTAATTGTTTCAGTAAGACTTTCTTTATTTTTAAGTTCACATTCCCAAATTATCAAGACTTTCCATCCCAATTTAACTAATAGATCTCTATTTTCTTTATCCCTTTGAACGTTGCGTCTAAGCTTTGGAATCCAATAGTCCTGGTTCGATTTTGGTTTCTTTAAGCCAGCTCGACAATTATGTTCGTGCCAAAAACAGCCATGAATAAAAATTACTTTTTTTCTTTGGTAAAAAACCAAATCTGGTTTGCCTGGTAAATCTTTTCTATGCAATCTATATCGGTAACCTAAGCTATATATCAGTCTACGTACAACCATCTCAGGTTTCGTATCTTTTGAACGAACTTTAGCCATGATTTGACTACGTGTGAGATTTGGCTTGATTTTCCTTCCCAAGGCTTATTGTTGCTCAAAAATAAAATAGAGACATAAGCAACAAAACGTACTTATTTCTTAACAAGGAATTCAAGTATAAATTTTGTAGCTAATAAAAACTTTTAAAAATCGCCGTTCCAAGCTGTGAACCGAGAACTGGAGGGACTGCATTCCCTACTTGGGTAAATTGTCGCGCCACAGGCCCTTTAAAAATGTAATCGTCGGGAAAGGTCTGAATTCTAGCACTTTCTCTAACGGAAAGTGTTCTAGGAATATATGGATGTAAATGGGATCTTCCCCCACCCGAACTACCTCCAGCGATTACAGTTTTTGAAGGCAGCAGGGGATCGAGTCTGTCAACTCGTCCTAATTTGTCCCGGTCGCCATAGTCCAGCATCATGTATCTCAAAATAGACCCAGCCGAATGTTCACGTGTCACATGATTTTCAACTCCATCTATAGGCAGATTAAACACTTGCCCCACAGATAGCGAATTATGATTTGGTTTTGGCGGTTCAAATTCTCTGTTGACGCGATTGCCTACGATAAACAAACGAATTCGTTGTTGTGGCACAAAGTAAGCATCAGCTTTCAGAATTAAAGGCTGATTAATTAAGTAACCACATGCTTCAAGTTCTCGATATGCTCTTTCAAGCTGCTCACCATTATCTACGTCAATGAGTCCAGGTACATTTTCAATAAGAAAGGCGCGCGGCTTGAAATGTTTGATTAATTCGATGTATTCAAAAAGCAAATTACCATTTGTTTCATGCGCGAATCCAATGCGTTTAAAATTTTCGCCGACCTTGCTGAATCGTTGGTTTGCGGCAATGGAAAAGGGTTGGCATGGAGGACCGCCGACAAATAATCCGTCAAATTTTTTCTGATTTCCAATACGACTGGAAACTAAATCAATCATTGCGTCAGTATTGGATATATCACCGACTTGTACATCCCATTTTGGCTTATTTAATTTGACTGTCTCGCAAAAAAGAGGAATTTTCTCAACCAATAGTGAATGGGAAAAACCTGCTGCTTCCAAACCCAGATCAAGCCCGCCTGCTCCGGAAAAAAAGCTAACTACAGGAATATTGTTAGGTCGTTCCGTAAAATCTTCAAGGGTAAAGTAACGATTATCACGTATGGGCGGTCTATGATTATTCTTGTAAATTAAATCATCATATGACATTCCAACAGACTTCAAAACGCTCGCGAAAGACTTGCCACTATCTATGCATTGAGTGACAAGATCAAATTGCTCTTTAACTTTTTTGTCTAGGAATGAAAACTCATTAACTGGTAGTAATGAAGTTTGAACATTTAAAACTTTATTAACTTTATTCATACTAAAACAATCTGTTCTTTAACTTTATTGAATACAAATCGTGCCTCTTCGTAATTCTGAAAGTCATTAAGCCCATTTTGTTTAAGCCATTTACTATAAAACCTATGTGTAGCTCTATGACAGGACGGACAAATACCCACAATGTCTTTAAGCGATGTTTTACCGGCATCAACTCTGAGAGGTGAGCTTAACGGAAGTAAATGATGCAGTTCAATTATCCGATCGACCCAAGGGTATCTTTTTTCAGTATCCATAGAGCACATGTCACAAATGTGGGGCATCGGAGTGTTTGAAAAATAGAAATCCTTAAGTTTCGCACTTCGCTCTGCTCGTAAATGTGTTACACGAGTTTTATTACCTTCTGTAAACTCATTATCAAATACATTGATTTGGCTGGTGGTCAAATCACCTAATTCTGTACCTTGAAAATTCGCCCCCAAATTGAGCACTTCCGCACCGGCATCAGGTTGTCTTGGCATTATTTGTGGAGCAAGCAGTCTCTCAATTTGATATACTTCTTCTTTATTAAAAACATCCAAATATAGATTTGGATTATTCCACTTAAGAAAAGAAAATTGACTTATAAACTTAACCAATTCTCGTGTTTGCCTCAAATCGTCATGAAAATTTTTCGGCTTTAATGAGGCAAAAAAATTCAGTTGTTCACGACCAGTAACGTTATTTGCTAACAGATACTTGCCGATTTCATCGACTGTAATGCTCGATTTCCCTTTAACTAAATACTCAGACAATAAAAACTTGATAATGGCGACAACTGGAAAAGTTTGAGAGTCTGAACAGTTGTAGCCCTCAAAAACTGGGGACGGGTAATAGAAACGAGTAGCAAAGTGCCTCATGTAATCGTCAACATCTATTCCATCTGAATCCACTGCTAAGATTTTACACAAATCTGTACATATGATTCTTCCATCCACATCAGTAGCAAGTAATAAACAACCAAAGACCCGTTTGTAATTACGCCAAACAGTGTAACTGGCGGGTGCTTTGAATGGGCGCGGACTGTACTTTGCTAGCGCTTGTCGAAGAATGTCGTCATCAAAACTTGGCTTTGGAATGCCGTTTAGCTCAACTAGGGCGTGAGCCATGCGTTTGATCTCGTCAAACTGAAAATAGTCAAGCCTGCCTTGGTCAAATCTCCATGAAATCACAAAACCCTACCTCTCTAGTTTGAAGCGTTAATAATTTACCACTTTCTTCTGGATAGTTTATAGGAGCTTACTCCCAAATACCACCATTCATACAAAATAGCCATATAAGTCAGACAATCAGATATCCGATGACGGAATGGCTGAGCGTTAACCTGTACTCATCCTGATATTCAACCATCGGCGCGTCGGGCATAAAAAGAACGCCCGACAACTCTATCACCAAAATTCTTTGCTCAAACGATGACTTATCGTATCGTTTTAAAGACAAACATTAATATTTTATTAAAATAAACTTCGCGGCTCCGGAGCTTTTCGATGGGAATGACTGTCCATACCAGCACAAACCAACGACTGTACACTGCGCGCTAGTCTATCCGAATGCCATTCGCTTAATTCTTAACGAATCGCACACGCGCAAATGCAGAAAAATAAATAACAACGTTTGTGCGGATGAGGCGAAGAAGGATTATGAACTCCAGATACCACCGACGAAATACGAATTGGCATAAACCCAAGACGCGCAGGGATTTCCTGAAATTAACCGGGATCACCGCGTTTGTCCTGGGGATGAGCCATGCGCAGGCGGCAACGGTCAGGAAAGACATAATGCCCGATCCGGACCCTCCCTCTCAGATGACTTATCGTAATAGCCAGACGATTACGCTGTTTCTGTGCGGCGACGTGATGACCGGCCGGGGTATCGACCAGGTGCTGCCCCACCCCGTGCAGCCGCGGATTCATGAATCTTATATGACCTCCGCCCAGGGCTATGTGAAACTCGCGGAGGAAGCCAACGGCCCTATTCCGAAACCGGTCGACTTCGCCTATATCTGGGGGGATGCGCTGGCCGAACTCCGGCACACGGCCCCCGACGCCCGCATCATCAACCTCGAAACGGCGGTAACGACCAGCACCGAATATTGGCCAGGCAAAGGCATCCATTACCGGATGCATCCGAAGAACATCCCCTGCATTACCGCGGCGAAGATCGACTGCTGCATGCTGGCCAACAATCATGTGCTGGATTGGGGGTATGACGGCTTGACGGAGACTTTAAAGACTTTGTCCGGCGCCCATCTGAAGGTCGCGGGGGCGGGACAAAACCTGGCAGACGCCGAAGCGCCGGCGATTATCGAAGTGGCAGGGAAAGGTCGCTTACTGGTGTTCGGTTTCGGCGATGAAAGCAGCGGCATTCCCTCGCGCTGGGGCGCCCGCGGCGACAAGGCCGGCGTCAACTTGCTGCCGGATTTGTCCGAAAACACGGTGAGCCGTATCGCCAGGCGAATCTCGGCCCTCAAGCAGCAAGGCGATTGCGTGGTGGCCTCGATACACTGGGGCGGCAACTGGGGCTACGGGATAGCCGATGCCCAAAGAGAGTTTGCGCACCGGCTGATAGACCAGGCCCAGGTGGACGTGGTGCACGGCCATTCATCGCACCATCCGATGGGCATCGAAGTCTACAAGGACAAACCGATTCTCTACGGCTGCGGCGACTTTCTGAACGACTACGAGGGAATTTCAGGCTACGAGGAATTCCGCGGCGATCTCTCGCTGATGTATTTTGTGACCCTGGACTTGGAGACAGGAAAGCTGGTCGACTTGAGGATGACGCCGATGCAAATCAGCCGCTTCAGCTTGAATTTTGCCCCATCTCACGATGCTCTCTGGCTGCAACAAGTATTGAACAGGGAAAGCCGGAAGCTGGGGGCGAGGATAGAATTGATCGATAAAGGCAGGCGTTTAGCCTTGTCGGTCAGGTAGGGCAAAACTCCCTTTCCCTCCGAGGGATAGGAGCCGTCATCCCTAACCTAATAGGCATGAGGCTGCTTTCCTCACGCAAAATAAAAATCACCGTGGGAGCGACGCCTACGTCGCGATTAAAGCCTCAAGTCGCGACGTAGGCGTCGCTCCCACCACTTGCCTATCGAGTTTCAAATAATCCCTACGGACTACTGAAACTGCAACAGCAGAGTCACCATGCCCCAGGCCAAACCGCCGGCGGCCGGAATCGTCAAAACCCAGGCCCAAACGATCCGCTCGATGACCGAAAGCTTCAGTGCGTGCGGATTCTTGGCAAAACCTACGCCCATGATCGCGGTTGAAATGCTGTGCGTGGTCGAAACCGGCATGCCGAAGTGAGCGGCGGTCAGCAGAATGGTCGCCGAGCTGGTTTCGGCCGCAAAGCCGTTGATCGGATGCAATTTGACCATTTTGTGGCCCAGCGTTTTGATGATGCGCCACCCGCCTACCGCGGTGCCCATCGCCATGACCAACGCACAAGTGAAGATAATCCAGGCATCGATATCTTTTTCGCCCCCATCCGGCCGCAGGAATTCGGCCCAGGCCGGCAATTGATCGAGCGTACCGGCACTGTTGGCGGTAAAAATCGACAAGGCGATGATACCCATGGTTTTTTGGGCATCGTTGCTGCCGTGAGCAAAGCCCATATAACCGGCCGAAAGCAGTTGGGCTTTGCCGAACACAGCATTGACCCATTTCGGACGCGCCGCACGCGCGATTGCCCCGCCCAGGGAATTCATCCCGCTAATGATCCCCATCAAACTGCCCATGATCACGATGCCGAGCGTAAACCCCGCAATCGGCGAGCTGACCATCGGGATCAAAACCTTCCACAGCAAGCCTTTGTTCTCGGTCCAGACCGCCGCGGTTTTTGACCAGATCAGCACATCGAAATTATTGTGGCCTGCCGCCAGCGCGGCGCCGCATAAGCCGCCGATCAAGGCGTGACTGGAAGAGGATGGCAGTCCCAGCGCCCAGGTAATCAGGTTCCAGACAATCGCACCAACCAGCGCGCAGATCAGCACTTCGGAGGTGATCGTGACCAAGCCGGTATCGACTAATCCGGACGAAATGGTTTTGGCCACCGCCGTACCCGAGAACGCACCGACCAGATTGGTGGCGGCGGCCAGAATCACCGCCTGGGTTGGCGTCAAGACCTTGGTGGCAACCACCGTGGCAATCGAGTTCGCGGTGTCGTGGAAGCCGTTGATGAACTCGAAAACCAGCGCCGCCAGGATGACAAGCAAGAGCAGAGTCAGCATCGCAAGCCTTTTATGAATTTTTTAAGACGATGTGATAGATGACATTGCCGGCGTCGCGGCAGCGATCGATCGCTTTTTCCAGAATTTCAAACAGATTCATTTTTACCAGATAACGGATCGGATCGGATTCTTCAACATAGGCATCCCGATACAGGTTAAGGATCAGTTTATCCGCCTCACCTTCAATCGTGTGCAACTGGTCGTTTAATTTTTTGATTTGATCCAGATCCATCCCCTTACGCAACAGTCCGACCATTTGCGCCAAGACGTCGCAGGCCTGTTGCAGCATCGCGGCACGGCTAATGAAATCGACATCGCCAATGCGCGCAAAGGCGATAGTGTAATGCTCCGCGAACTTTTCCACGATTTTAGGAATCTTGTAAAGCGCACCGTTAAGGGCTTCGATATCTTCACGGTCGAGCACGGTTACAAAGGTATTGACCAATTCTTCACTGATCTGCGCGGACAAGTCTTTTTCCTGGATGCGAGCGCGTTTGAATTTATCCAGTGATTGTTGCGATGCCGGCGAACTCAGCAGTTCGATCAAGGCTCTGGCCGATGAACGCGCGGATTCCGCGCTGGCTTCGAGCAGGCCGTAGAATTTATCGCCTTTGCCGAAGATGGTTTGCAATGAGAACATGTATTTTCCTTATTTATGATCTGTAAGGCATTTTGTCGTTTCTTCGCCCATTATCGCATAACACCTTGCTAATTTGAGAGGTTTTGAATCAGGATGATTCAACCTGGATTGAATCAAGTTGCAGAGACAGGCAAGCAGAGTCAGTCTCTTTGGCCGACCCGGTGGCTGAGCCTCCTCATCACACAGAGCCCTGGTCAAAACCGGCCCGTTCGGCATCTTTATTCATTGCAACTTTAGCCTTTGCCGCATAGTCTTCTATACACTTTCAGGATAATTAAGTTCCTAAAAAGCAAAAACGCCTTTAAAGATAGACGCCTATCTGCCGAAAAAACCCCTCAAGGGAAGGCATCGGTGATAACCCTTAGCTTTTCAAAATCGCTTCTGCAGAGACTGCAGGACAATATAACCATAGTTTTTATGTTAGGTTCTATTCGTTTATACCGCGCAACGGCAAAGTGGAATCGAGGCGGCTTGCCAACCCAACCTTCGCGCTATTTCCTCGCCTGCCTGCTGGCATGGGCCAGCATTTCGGTAGCGCTGGCCGAGAATCACTCCTGCGAGGAAACCGGCGAGACGCATATCTGGATCTCGCCTCTCAACCCCACAGCCGATGAACCGATCAAGATCATGGCCGTATCCACGGACGGCCCGGTGTCGGGACTGAGCCTGATCGACAGCCAAGGCCGGCGCATGCCACTCAAATCCCGCCGCCGGGGCGGCCCGCCCTGGAGCCGTATCGCCATTGCGGAAGGATTCAGCGAAGGGGAATATCGCGTGCTGGCGGGACGGAATGGCAAGCTGACCGCCTGCCGTCCGCTCGCCATCGGCGCCTCGGGCGCACAGGAAAGCCCCAAAACCTGGGGGCTGGCGACCGAAGCCTTTTATGCCGCCTGGATCGAAGAATTGTTCGGCGCTCCGCCCGAGGAAAACCTGAGCCTCCCTTCCCTGGAGCCGGTGCTGCGCAACGCCGAGCGCAACTTCCTCTACAACCATCTCGGCCTCAACGAAGACAAAAACCTGCCGCTCACCCCCGATTGCGCCGACCTGCCCTATACCTTGCGGGCTTATTTTGCCTGGAAGGTCGGCCTGCCGATCGCCTTCCGCGCCTGCGGGCGCGGCTCGGCTAACGCGCCGCCGCGTTGCGGCGCGGCCACCGTCAAGACCGAATTTACCCAGGGCATCCGCTCGCAGGCGAGCTTCAGGAATGTCAGCGGGCAGTTGGCGAATGCCGTGCATTCGGGGACCGCACGGACAGGGCTTGAGGACGAATCCACCGATCTGTACCCGATCCCTCTCGGCCGGGAGAGACTCTGGCCGGGGACGGTCTATGCCGATCCTTACGGCCATGTGCTGGTGCTGGTCGAATGGGTGCCGCAAACGGCGGACCGGCCCGGCATCTTGCTGGCCGTCGATGCCCAGCCGGACAACTCGGTCACCCGCAAGCGGGTCTGGGAAGGCACCACGCTGTTCACCGATAGTAAAAGCGCAGGGCCAGGCTTCAAGGCTTTCCGGCCATTGGTCCGTACCGACTCCGGCGGATGGCGGGCGCTCGCCAATGACGAGCTGGTCGACCACCCCGGTTTCGCCCCCTTTTCACTAGAGCAAGATCAACTCTCCCCCGACGATTTCTATGCCAGTCTGGCCAAGCTCGTGAACCCCCGAGGCCTTGATCCCAAGCAAGCCTACGAAGCCAGCCTCGACGCCTTGGTCGAGCAAATCGAGACCCGCGTGACCTCGATCGACAACGGCGAGGCGTATTACCGCAAGCACCCCGGCAGCGTGATCCCGATGCCAAGCGGCGCGGCGATTTTTCAGACCCTCGGCCCCTGGGAGGATTACTCCACACCCTCCCGCGACATGCGCCTGATCATCGCGATCAACGTGCTGAACGGCTTGCCCGAGAAGATCCTCAGCCACCCCGAATTGTTCGTGCTAAAGGGCGGCAGCCCCGAAGAGGCCAAGGCCGAAATCGAGCAGCATCACGCCAGGCGCATCCAGGAACGCAGCATCCGTTATACCCGCACGGACGGCAGCCCGTGGGAGCTGTCCGTGGCCGAGGTGCTGGCACGGAAGCCGGCCTATCAAATGGCTTATAATCCGAACGACTGCGTCGAAATACGTTGGGGCGCAAAGCCGGGCACGGAGGAATATTCGACTTGCCACCGCCAGGCGCCGGCGGAACAGCGGGCGAAAATGGAGCGATACCGGGTCTGGTTCCGCGAGGCAAGAAGGCCGGCACAATAGCCGCGTACCCGATTTGAGATTTATGCCGTTAGCTGAGCGCAAAACTCCCTCTCCCGGAGGGAGAATGAACCGAATCTCAAGGTGACGCTATTCCGCGGCAAAATTTCCGCTAGACACGAACGCCGGGCCGTTTTGCAGACCTTCCGGGAAATACGCCATCGGATTACTGGCAATCTCGCGCGCCGCGAGGAACTGGGCGTAATAGTTACGGGAGGCAAAGCCGAACGCCGGGCTGGAATAGCTCTGCACGATACGCGCAAAGTCGCGGCCGACCTGATTATGGGCCCGCTTCATGCCGCCGATGCCGTGGTTGTAGGAGGTAATCGCCGCAGGCCAGTCGCCCAGTTGTCCGTAGGCGTAACTCAGATAGCGGGACGCGCCGACGGCGGAAGCAAAAGGATCGAGGCGTCGGTCAACTCGATTGCTCTCGGGCATGAATCTTTTCGCCGCCCCTTTGGTGAATTGCCACATGCCGACGGCTCCGGCGGAGGATCTGGCCGCCGGTTGAAACGAAGATTCGACATGCGGCAGGCAGGCCAGATCCTCCGGCAAGCCGGCGTTGCGGAATATTTGTCTAAATTGCCTGTCATAACGCGCGCTGATCTCCAGCCCGCGTTTGAAGCGTTCGCGGGTACCGCGCTGCGAACGCACCCGTTCGGAGGCGCCGTTCAATACGGTGTTAAGCGGCCTGCCGCCGTTTGCCAGTTTAGCGAGTATTTGCTGGTCGTTCGCATTCAACGGCGAGTTGTAGCGCGCTTTGCTCTCCAGCATGGACAATTGGGCTTTCCAAAAATCACGGCGTTGCCTCACCATGTCTTTTTGTAAGTCGGTCAGACTTTCGTCGACATAGCCCGGCAATACCATCACTTCGTATATCACATCCAAATAGCGGTCGTCGTGAATGGCGACTTCCGAGCGATGCCACTGCGTATAGGTTTTGCGCCAGAATTCCACCGCCGGCTGCAACGCGCCGGGTTTGACAAATATGCCGGAGTAAGTCGTCGGCCGATGAGTGTCTTGTATTGGCGGACGATAAGTGTCTTGTATCGCAGGACGAGAAGCGCCTTGTATCGCCGGGCGATAAGCGCCTTGTATCGCCGGACGATAATCGCCTTGTATCGCCGGCCTATAATAGCCTGGTGCCGAGCTTGGGCGTGGTTGAGCTGGGGTGCGGTAGGCCATCGTATTATATGGCCTGACCGCAGGCGCAGAGCTGCTACACGCATTCAACAAAAATGCAGTCACCGGTAAAAGCCAAATTCCCCTCATTAATCGATTCATTTTTTTAGCCCAATTCAGCGTTAGTCGGTTTCCAGTCGGCGTTTTAAGTCCTGATAAAATAATTATCTAACATTTTTAAATAAGCGTTGGAAATAACTTTTCGTGGCCCGGCATTTCGCTGTTTAATGGCTGTAAAAACCGATAGAAAACCGGCTTCGGTGATCCCGTATTACACTGCGTTTCATGCGAGCTACGCGCTAAACCAGCCGGCGATCCGGTCGTGCTCGTCAGAGAAATACCAATGCACGTAAGAGGCCCTGACATTCCGGTAGCGCGCGCCTTTGTCGCCCTTTAAGACATCGAAAGCGGGCGCCAAGCCGTCATCCTGCTCGCGCGTGGAGTAATGAAACTCGTGGCCCTTGACGCCGGACGCTTCCTCCCGCAGCCCCAATGCCGCAAGACGCGGCTGCATGACAGAGACATAGGGAAAAATGCCCGCCATCGGCCAATGCCGGCCTTGCTGATCGACCAGAGCTTTGCCGAGCAGCATCGCGCCGCCGCATTCGGCCAGGATGGGCATGCCGGCCTCGGCACCAGCGCGCAGCGAATCCCAACTGGCCGATTCGGATAAGGGCTCCGCATGCAGTTCGGGATAGCCGCCGGGCAGCCAGACCGCATCGGCAGCCTGAGGCACGGGCTCGCCGGCGACCGGGGAGAAAAAGACCGTCTTCGCACCCTGCCTGTGCAGCCAGTCCAGATTGGCGGGGTAGATAAAACAACAGGCGCTGTCCCTGGCGATTGCGATCGTTTTGCCGGCCAGCCGAGGTTCAGAAGGAGACGCCGGAGCTTTGCAGGCGACTTCCGAGAAAGCGTGCAGCAAGGCCTCATGATCGACATGCAGCGCGGCCGAATAATCGGGGACATCCCCTTCCTCCGGCATTTTCAGGCCCAAATGCCGCTCGCTCAACACCTTGTCGCTGCGCTGCATCCAGGCGAGCAGAGGCGGCAGGTCATAGTCCTTCAAGGCGGCCCTTAACAGCTCCGCGTGATGCTCGCTCCCTACCCTATTCGCGACGATGCCGGCCAGGCGGACATGGCCTTGTTCGGCAAGCTGCTTAAAGCCCGTCACGATGGCGGCGATCGTGCCGCTCATGCCGCCCGCATCGACCACCAGAATCACAGGACAGCCCACGACGCGGGCCAGATCGAGGCTGGAACCTGCGCCGCCGACGCCGGCATAGCTGTCAAACAGGCCCATCACACCCTCGATCAGGGCGTATTCCACGCGTTCGGCCTGTTGACCGAGTTGTGCTCGGCAGGCATCCGCCCCCATCATGCGGGTGTCCAGATTATACGAGGGCTTACCGGTAATGGCCTGATGCCACAACGGGTCGAGAAAATCGGGGCCGGTCTTGAAAGAGACGATGTCGTGCCGGTGTTGCCGAAAATACTGCAACAATGCCAGCGTCAATGTGGTCTTGCCGCAGCCTGAATGGGTGCCTGCCAATAATGCCGTTTTCATCAGTCCTATGTGTTGTTGGTAATTAAACCTTTACAAAAGGGCAAGAATACGGGAGCCGGCTTGCTTTATCAACTTGAGCCGATATAATTGCCGCCAGCTTACAATTCGCCGCTACGGCGTGCTCTCGTCTTCTTCCCTTCTTGTGTTTAACCAAAGCCGGCAAACCGCTTGATGAACCATCCCTCCCGCATCGTCTGCCTGACCGATGAAACCACCGAGACCCTGTATTTACTCGGCGAACAGGACCGCATCGTCGGCATTTCGGGCTTCAGCGTGCGCCCGCCCAAGGCGCGTAAAGACAAGCCCAAGGTTTCGGCCTTTACCAGCGCAAAGATCGATAAGATCCTGGCACTCGAACCGGATCTGGTGCTCGGCTTTTCGAACTTGCAGGCCGACATTGCCGCCCAACTGATTCGCGAAGGCATCGCCGTGCACGTGTTCAATCAGCGCTCGGTCGAGGAGATTTTACGGATGATTACCCTGCTCGGCGCAATGGTCGGCGTCCCCGAGAAAGCGGCCGCGTTGACGACGCAATACCGGCAACGGATCGACACGGTACGCGAAGAGGCTTCGGCATTGCCGCGCCGTCCGCGCGTTTATTTCGAGGAATGGGACGAGCCGATCATCTCCGGCATCCGCTGGGTCTCCGAGTTGATCGAGATTGCGGGCGGCGAAGACTGTTTTTCCGAACTGGCGGCCGAACAATCGGCGAAACGGAGCATCATCGCCGATCCGCAGGAGATCGTCCGCCGCGCGCCGGACATCATCATCGGTTCCTGGTGCGGCAAGAAGCTTCGCCCGGAGCAGATTGCGGCAAGGCCCGGCTGGGATGCTATCCCCGCGGTCAAAAACGGCCGGGTTTATGAAATCAAATCCTGCGACATCCTGCAGCCCGGCCCCGCGGCGCTGACCGACGGCCTGGAACAGATTCGCCGGATCATTCGGCAGTGGTCCAAACCCAGCGATCATTGATGCATTTTTTATCCCCCTGACCCCCAATGAAACACGGCGGAAATATTTACCGATTTGCACAGCAGGTCGGCTGCAAGCTCGAAGCGGTGCTCGACTTCTCGGCGAACATCAATCCGGAACAGGCGCTCGATCCGGCGTCCTTGCTGCCGATCCAGCTCGGACCCTATGCCGATCCCGATTACACCCTGCTGAAACAGGCGCTGAAAGCCCGCTACCCGCATCCGAATGGTGTCGAGATGGAGGTGTTTAACGGCGCCAGCGCGGCCATTTTCGCCTTGTTGCGCCGGCTACAGCCCCGCGACCTGGTGTTATACGCCCCTTTATACGTCGAATACGCGAAGATTGCCGGGCAACTCGGCTGCACCCTGCACACCATCGACCGTTTCGCCGACTTGCATGCGGAAGTCCCCGAAAACAGCACGGTGATCTTTGTGAATCCCTCCACGCCCGACGGCCGGCTCTATGCGATGCCGGAACTCTTGGCGCAATGGCGGCAGAAGCACTGCACGATCCTCGTCGATGAGTCGTTTCTGGATTTTTGCATCGCGGATTCGGTCGCCGATTACATCACCGAGTACGACAAACTCTATGTGATCAAGTCGCTGAGCAAGTTTTACGGCTGCGCGGGAATCCGGATCGGTTTCATCCTGGCCGCGGCGCAGGCGATCGACGCGCTGAAGCGCTTCGAGCCGGCATGGAAACTCTCCACTTTCGATATGGCCTACATGCGGCAAGCCTTGGCGAATCAGCCCTATATCGAACAGACGCGGCGGCAGACGGCGAAGCGGCGGGAAGTCTTGCAGCAGGCGCTGGAAGACTCCGGGCTATTCGAGGCGATTTATCCGGGACAAGCAAACTTCCTGCTGACGAAGCTCAGAGATGACGGCGACGGTTATCTGCTGCAGGAACGACTGGCGCCTTCGCGGCTCTTGATCCGGGTCTGCGACAACTTTGCCGGCCTGAATAAGAGCCATGTCCGCTTTGCGGTCAAAGACGAGCAAGCGATAGCCCAACTTGCCCACACGCTGAAGACAATTCCACAGAATGTATTTTGAACTCGCGCTGTTAGCGTATCTGGTCGACATGGCCGTCGGCGAACTGCCCGGCAAGCATCCGGTCGTGTTCATCGGCGATTTCATCAAGGCCTTCGAGCGGCGCTTTTACCGTAACCGCATTCTGCCCGGCGCCTGCTTGGTGTTCGGCGCTGTGGCGCTGGCACTCGGCATCAGCCTCGCGCTGGTTTATCTCTGCGGCTTTTTGCCCTCCGGCTTGTCATTGCCGGTGCTGGCCATACTGGCCTCGACCGGCTTGGCGATGAACATGCTGCACGCCTCGGTCGCGGGCATCTTGACCGCCGAACAGCCCAAACAGGCCAAACAGGCCATAAGCCTGCTGGTCAGCCGCGACACGGAGGCGATGACCGAAACCGAAATCCACAAGGCCGCGCTCGAAACCTGGGCGGAAAACCTCAGCGACGGGGTCATCGCGCCGTTGTTTTACCTGGTGCTGTTCGGCCTGCCGGGGATTGCGGTCTACAAGGCGATCAATACGCTCGATTCGATGGTGGCTTATAAGACCGAACGTTATTTCTATTTCGGTAAAACCGCGGCCATACTGGATGATATCGCGAATTTCATCCCGGCGCGCATCACCGCGCTGCTGATCGTTTTGCTGGCGGAAGACCGGCAAAACGCCTGGCAGTCGGTCTTCCGCGACGGCAATAAACTGGAAAGCCCGAATGCCGGCTATCCGATTGCCGCGATGGCAGGGGCATTGGGTATCGGCTTAGGCGGCGATGCGCATTATCACGGCAAACTGAAACATAAGCCCACCTTGGGCCCGGCGCTCAAACCGGTCAACCGGGCGACGCTCGCTCAGGGCTTGAACATGAAAACTCGTCTGGATCAGATCATTCTGGCCTTATTGGCGATCGGAGCCTGGCTTTACTAAAGCCGTTGACTTGCAATTAGGGTTCCCGTGGTAAGTTGGGCTGACGACTGTGGGGATATACGGAATAGGGCAATGCCGGTAGCAATTACCGAATGCAATGAAGCCCAACATTCAACATAAATTCAGGAAGATAGCCGAGCCCATACTGAACGCCTCCTTAGAGTTCATGACGCTGGATCGGTTGAATGTCAATGATGGGGTCAATCAGACCGCGTAATTTTTCAACTGATGTTTTATGCCGGATATCTTCAAGTTGCTGACGGCCGCCGCGAAGGCAGTGTTGAATGAGTAGACGCATCTCGGACGGAACAATGGATACCGACTCAAGAACCAAAGCTCGAGGCGATCCAGGCTCGATGGAAGCCAGATACACGGCAAAGTCGTTTTTTACTTGTTGCAGCGCCTCGGCCAGTACATCTTCTTCGGAAAGCCCCATGCCGGAGGCTGTGAATGAATCATTATCGAACTTAAAGGAAAAAGCGCGAAAGAACTCACCGATAACGACAAAGCTCTCACCCTTGAAGTGGTGAATATTGGATAAGTCGGCTGCCGTGATTGCGAAACCGAATACGCCCAGTAACGGAGTTTCTATGCTGTAGATTCGGATTTGAGACATTCGCCTTCCAAGTGCTCTAACGAGTAATTTTACGTTTTTCTTATATATTCATTAATTTTAGACGTATTTGGCAATAAATGCTCGGCCGATAAATTCCGGGAAGGCGAATTCACGTTCATTTCCGCTTACGGATGATGCCCAGGCGCCAACAGCAGAAGCGCATCTTCAATCTGCCTGATGCTGACGTCGATGGCATGCCGCCGCCTGAACTCCTGCTGTAAGCGCAGAGGGTCCCGATGCTCGAGCTGCATCGCATCGATCAAGCCCGACAGATCCTCATTGACGGCCCAGGGATAGATGAGCCATCGCCAGGCGTGGATAGTCTCGACATAGTAATCCGGCACAAAGTCGGATACGGTTTTGAGCTGCATGACCGCCGTGTGCAAGGAGTTGAACGCGCCGGCTGCGCGAAGATGCTCGACCGCGACCACAAAGGTATCGCCGCTGTCGCAAACATCGTCGAGCAGCAGCACGTTGCGTCCGGTGATGTCCGCATTCAACGGGTATTTGACGAAGGCGGCCTGCTGTTTTTGCGCGCCCTGGTAATGCTCGATCTTGAAAGTGGCCAGGTCGGCAATGCCGAGCATGTCCGACAACAGCCGTCCCGGGATATAACCGCCTCGCGCAACCGTGATGATCATGTCGATCGGAACGGCGTCCGCGCGCAATCGCTGCGCCAGTTCGCGGCACAAGCGGTAAACCTCTTCCCAGCTGATCAAGGTACAGGGCATGGTTTCTGTCATTACCGATCCTCGTTGTTGTGACGACGTTCCAGCAGGCGATAGCATAGCATCGTTGATGCCGGGCAGTAACAGGATCAAGGGAATGACATAAGGAAAATACTTTAATTTGATCCCCTCATCCCAACCTTCTCCCGGAGGGAGAAGGAACTAGGCCGCCATGCCTGCCTTGACAACGCCCGGACCCTCACTTATCTTTCCGCAGCTGAGTTTTGAAATGACTTTGGACCCACAGATTCATGATGGCAATTAAATTATCAACGGACCGATTCTCAAACGCGCGCTGGCAAGCCAGGTTCTCGGCTTATTTTTCACTCGCCTGTGTGCTGTTTTTCGTCATATCCGCCGCATTCACGGTGCTGCATCAGTCGTCATACTGGGATGATCCTTATCATGTGGCGGCCGGCGTTGCGCAACTGCAGACCGGCGATCCGCGTTTGAATGCCGATCACCCGCCCTTGGCAAGATTGCTCGGCGCCCTTCCCTCACTGTTCATGGATCTTCCGTCGGTCGCCGATGGCAATCCGAATGCCTGGAAACAGGCCGATATTTTTTATACCACCAACGCTTATATTGGTACGATCGAAGAAAGGCTGTTGTTGCCCGGACGGCTGACGATGCTCGGCTTTGCGCTGCTGCTCGGCTGGCTCTTATACGCCTGGGCGAAAGAATTGTTCGGAGCCGAGCGCGCCTGGCTGCCGCTCGCGCTTTTTGCGTTTTGTCCGCCGCTGTTGGCCAACGCGCCATTGGTGACCACCGACACGGCGGCCACGACATTGATGTTTGCCGCAATTTATTGCTGGTGGCGGTATTTAAACAAGCCGACCTTGACCCGTCTGGGATGGACCGCCCTAGCCGTCGCCGCGGCTTTTTGCGCGAAATTTACCGCGGTTCTGCTGGCGCCCTTATTCCTGTTATCCGGCATCGCGGCCGCGCTCTCGCCGGCGCGGCTGCCATACGACGGCAAACGCCGGATGCTGATCGTCGGCGGCGCCTTGCTGGCCATTAGCGCGGCGACGATTTTCGGCATCGACCTCGCCTATTTTTTCGACGGCGTCTGGCTGACGCCGCCGGAATATCTAGCGCATTCACGCTCACTGAATTCTACTTTGCAGGCCGGTTCGGAAACGTTGGCCGATTTCTGGCCGGCTTGGCTGCCGGTGCCCTTGCCGTTTTATTATGTGACCGGCTTGATATGGGTTTTGACTCGCGCCGGCAGCCTCGGGCACTGGACTTATTTTCTCGGCGAGGCAGGCCCCGGCGGATGGCCCAATTATTTTTCACTGCTGCTGTTGGTCAAGCTGCCGATTGCGGCCTTGATGCTGATCGGATTCGGGCTCTCGCAGGCGCTATCGCGTTTTTCCCGCGATGCCTGGAACATGCTGTTTCTGGCCTTACCGCCGCTGTTATTGATCGTGATCGCCTCGATCGGCAAGATGCAAATCGGCATTCGCCACATTCTGCCGGCTTTCCCGTTCCTGTTTTTGCTTGCCGGTTATACCTTGCGTTACCGTCTCACCCGCGGGCGGGTGCTCGCGGCGGGCTTTTTGGTCGCACTGAGTGCTGTCAGCACGCTATCGGTGTATCCGAATTACCTGATGTATTTCAATTTTCTGGCCGGCGGCCCGGAACAGGGTTGGCGCATCTCGATCAACGGCGATGACTACGGACAGGGAGGGTCGGATTTGCTGCGCTGGCTGCAAGCCAGAAACATCGACCGCCTGGCTTATCTGCCCAACGGCTGGGCGGGGACACAGCTGAGCCGCGCCGGAATCAGTTACACCCCGCCCCCTTGCAGCGATACCGGCGAACTGGTGGTCGTGCATGCCGGGCGCCTGCTTACCCCGGAAAATCTTGCCGAATCGATGTGTTTTGACTGGATGCGGCTGCGGCAACCGGATCAAAAAATCGGCTATTCGATTTTTATCTATAACGCAGGAAATGCGGCGACTCGCGACGTTCAAGGCTATTTGAATAAAAGCCTGGCGCTGTACAATGCCGGCAAATTCAACGAAAGCATCGAGGCCGGCAGAAAAGCGCTGCAATGGGCGCCGAACAACGCCGAGGCATACAATAATATCTGCGCCGCTCACAATAGCCTCAAACACTGGCGGCAAGCGATCGACGCCTGTAGCCGGGCGATCGCGCTGAATCCCGACTATGCGCTCGCTAAGAATAATTTGGCTTGGGCGAAACAAAACATGGCGAGGGCGCAGCCATAAAACCGCGGTTTCGCGTGCGACTGATCATCGCGAAAAACCGGGCTTCAATAACAGAACAGGGGCGACCCACGCCCCTGAAACTTGAAGGTAACGGCCGGATCAAGAACCTTTGCCGCTGAGCGCTTCGGCGTTACGTTTGGCCAGCGAGTCGATCAAGGCCCCCAAGGAGCCTTTCTTCTGAATGTCATCGCTGAAGCTCGAACGGTAATTCGTGACCAGGCTCACGCCCGCGATGATGATGTCGTACACTTTCCAGCCGCCTTTCCCGAGATACATCCGGTAGTTGACCTGCACCGGATTCAGCCCCGGCTGCAAGACTTCCGACCTGACCACGACCTTCTTGCCGTCGCCGCCCGCATCGATCGGCTGGAAACGCAGGGTCCAGTCGTTATATTCGACAAAGGCCCTGGAATAGGAGCGGACCAGCATCGTCCTGAATTCGTTCTTGAAGCGTTCGCGGTCGCCCGGCGACGCGGTTTTCCAATGCTTGCCGAGGACCAGCGGCGCGATCACGTCGAAATCGGTATGCGGCTGGATCACGCCGTCGACGAAGCGGGTCACTTGCGCAAAATTGCTGGTAAAGGCTTTATTTTGCAGTTTTTGATGCAGTTGATCCGAGATGCCCTGGATGACCTGTTGCGGCTCCTGCAAGCCGCCGGCCATGCCTTGGGCTATCGGCATCAGGCCAAAAATGACCAGGCCGAATATCGCGTATTTATTTATCAGTTTTTGCATCGATGATTTATCCTACTTGTCGTAATGAGAGAAATTGTGCGGCGGCTTATCCGCTAAAACGAATACTGCGACAATGGCAAGCTGCGCACCCGTTGCCCGCTGAGCAAGAACAGCGCGTTGCAGACCGCCGGCGCGATCGGCGGCGTGCCGGGCTCGCCGATGCCGCCGAGCGGCGCGCCGCTGTTGATGATTTCGACCTCGACGACCGGCATCTGGTCGGGGCGCAAGATCGGGTAGGTGTCGAAATTGCCTTGCACGACGCGGCCCTTCTCCAGCGTGATGGCCTCGCCCATCGCGGCCGAGAGTCCATAGCAAACCCCACTTTCGATCTGCCGTTTGACGATCGCGGGGTTCACCGCGAAGCCGCAATCGACCGCGCACCAGACCCGTTCGACCTTGATCTCGCCATCCTGATTCAGGCTGACTTCGGCCACTTCGGCGACGATGCTGTTGAACGATTCATGCAGCGCCAAACCCATCGCCCGCTTGAGGCCTTGCGTATCGGTCCAGGGCTTCGCCTTCCATCCGGCCAGGTTTGCGGCGGTCTCCAGGACTTTTTTGAAGCGCGGCTGCTCGGCCAGCAATTTCAGGCGGAATTCGAGCGGATCGGCTCCAGCTGCATGCGCCATCTCGTCGAAGAACGATTCCTTGAAAAAACAATTCTGCGAGTGGCCGACCGAGCGCCAGAAGCCGATCGGCGCCTCTTTGACCGGCACATTAACCACATTCGTGCGCTTGTTCGGAATCGCATAAGGCAGCTCGACCGTGCCTTCGAACACGCTGGTGTCCAGATCGAAATTTTTGACGAAGCCCGGCATCAGGCGGGTCATCGGCCCTTCGCCGACCGAGGTGATCTGCAAGGCGACCGGATTGCCGTCCTTGTCGAAGCCGGCGCCGAACTTCGCGGCCGACATCGGCCGGTAATGGTCGTGTTGAAGATCTTCCTCGCGCGTCCAGATCACCTTGATCGGCTTGCCCGGATGTTTTTTGGCCAGCGTGATCGCCTGGATCGCATAATCCATCACGAAACGGCGGCCGAAACCGCCGCCGAGGAACGGCGTGATCACCTCGATCGCCTCGGGCTTGAACCCTGTGATCTCGGCCGCGACCCCGACCACGAAATCGACGCCCTGGTTCGGCGCCCAGACCGTGCAACGGTCCTGGGTGACCAGCGCGGTACAATTCATCGGCTCCATCGTGACGTGCGCGATGAACGGCGCGTGATATTCGGCCTCGATGGTCTTCGCGGCGGAGGCCATCGCCTTGGCCGCATCGCCGGCTTCCTCGGCGACATGGCCCGGTTCGTTCAGCGCCGCCTGCAACCTGGCCTTGTAATCTTTTGTCGAGAAACCGGCGTTCGCGCCTTCATCGAAGGTGACCGGCAACTTCTCCAAGGCTTTCTTCGCATGCCAGAAATGGTCAGCGATCACCGCGACGCCGTTCGGTATCTCTTCGAGCGCGACGCCGTTCGGTATCTCTTCGACCGCGACGACGCCGGGCAGCTTCAGCACCGCCTCTTTATCGTAGGAGGCGACCTTGCCGCCAAACACCGGCGACTGCATCACCGCCGCATGCAGCATGCCGTCCACTTTGATGTCGATGCCGAATTCGGCCGCGCCGGTCGATTTGACCAAACTGTCGGTGCGCTTGACCGGCTGGCCGATCAGCCGGAATGCCGCGCTGTCTTTCAACGGCACGTCCTTCGGCGGAGCCAGTTTGGCGGCCTTTTCGGCAAGCTCGCCATAACCGAGCTTCCTGCCACTCGCCGCATGCACGACCCTGCCCGGCTCGGTCGCGCAATCGCCGGGCTTGACGCCCCATTGCTCGGCCGCGGCCTGGACCAGCATCGCCCGGGCGGTCGCGCCGGCCTTGCGCATCGCCATATAGGACGAGCGCACGCTCAGGCTGCCGCCGGTGAAACGCATCGTGTTATCGAACATGATCTTGTAGTCGGGGCCGTGCGGCGCCTGCACGACCTTGATCGCGGACATCTCGATATCCAGTTCCTCGGCCATGATCGCCGGGATCGAGGTATAGGTGCCCTGCCCCATTTCGATGAAAGGGTTCTGGAAAACGACCTGGCCTTTGTCGTCGATGCCGATGAAAGCGTTCAGATCCTGATCCTGTTCGGTCTGCCCGATCTTCGCGCAACCGGTCGGCAGCGTCACGCCGAGCAGCAACACGCTGGCGCCGGCCGCCGCACTGAGGCCGAGAAACTGCCGGCGCGACAGCGAAATGTTCATTATCTCGTTCATGACTGCGCTCCCTGAATTTCGGCCGCGCGTTTCACCGCGGCAAAGATTTGCTGATAGGTGCCGCAGCGGCAGAGGTTGCCCATCTTCGCGCGGATTTCTTCATCGCTCGGATGCGGATTCTGCTTCAGCAAGGCCGCCGCCGCGATGATCTGGCCGGACTGGCAGTAGCCGCACTGCGGAACGTCCTGCTCGACCCAGGCCTGTTGCACCGGATGCAGGCCTTTATCGGTCGCGAGGCCCTCTATCGTGGTAATCGCCTTGCCTTTCGCCGCGCTGACCGGCAGGGTGCAGGAGAAGGTCAGCTTGCCGTCGAGCATGATTGAACAGGCTCCGCACAGACCCATGCCGCAGCCGTATTTGGTGCCGGATAAACCTGCCAGGTCGCGAATCGCCCAAAGCAAGGGCATGTCGTCTTCGGCATCGATCTGATGCTGAGTCCCGTTGATCAGTAAGGTTGTCATGATTTACTCCTCGGCAAATGCCTGCCCGGTTAAACGTTCAAAATCACTTCGCGTATCGATATCGAGTTCGGCCCGCGCGAACGGAATCTTCAGCACGCACGCATCGAACTCGATCAACAACGGTTTGGCGCCTTTGTCGCCGGTCACTGTTTGCAGGCGATCAAAATACGCCGCCGGAAACAGCGCCGGTACACCACAGGATAAATGATATTGACTGGCGACGATACGGGCAGGTTCACTCCGCCAGGCGTCGAGCAACGCCGCAAGATGCGCCGAATCGATCAAAGGCTGATCGCACAACAGGATCAGCACCGCTTCGGCCGAAGCCGACAAGGCCTTGATGCCCAATCTGAGCGACGAGGCAAGACCGTCCTGCCAGTCGGGATTCAACAGGGTTTCGACCGAGCTTAAATCGATCGCCGCGCGGATCGGCTCCGCATGCGCGCCGAGCACGACGGCCACCCGTCCCCGCAAGACATCGCTCGCGCTGCAGATCGCCCGTTCGAGCAGGGTCTGGCCCTGCCAGCGCAGCAATTGCTTCGGACTGCCCAGACGGCGGGAGCCGCCCGCGGCCAGGATCAGCGCATGAACATTCGGATAGGCATCAGGCATCGGAGGATAGTGTTTGAGCCGTCAACTGGCCGCCCTGCCTGCAGTTTTGCGCGGCCAGAATCCCGGCCATGATGGCAAGCGCGATTTCCTCCGGCGTTTCCGCGCCGATATCGAGACCGACCGGCCCGAAGACGCGGCCTGCAATCTTCGCCGCCTGCTCGCCGAGGCTGTCCAAAAGCCGGTTTTTCCGCGCTTCCGGCCCCAGCACACCGATAAACGGGATGTGGCTGTCCGCGATGACCTTCAGGTAACGGGCGTCATAGTCCAAACTGTGCGTCATCAGCACGAGCGCATCGAAACGATCGAGCGGTAGAGTGCCTGCCAAAGCCGGCGGCGGGCAATACAATAGGCGATCGGCCGACGCGAAGCGTTCCGGCTTGAGATAGGCCGGACGGTGATCGACAAGCGTGACCCGCCAGCCCAACGCCTTGGCGCATTGCAGCAGCGGAACCGCATCGGCGCCGACCCCCACGATCAACAGGTGCGACAACGGGCGGATCGGGTCATAAAAGACATTGATCGTATGTCCCTCGACAAGATGGGTTTCGAGATGCGGTTTGTCGTCCGGCAAAGTCTGCCGCGCCGCGGCGATCAGATCATGAGGCCAGGGCGATTGATCGTTTTCGAAATCTTCTGCGCTGAAAAATAGCGACCGGCCCACCGGCAATGGCGGATGCGCAGACTCGACCACGGTGGCCAGCACACCACACCGGTCGTTTTCGACCGCCTCGGCCAGCGCATTCAAAGGATAATAATGTTGATCGGCCCTCAGCAATTGCAGCAGAATTTTAACCGCCCCGTTGCAGCCGAGCCCGAGCCCCCAGACCACATCGTCGGGCGAACGCATGTCGTAGTGCACCGTCGCAGCCTGACCGCTGGCAAAGACCGAACGCGAACGCTCTGCCAGATCCCCTTCGAAACAGCCGCCGCTCAGCAGCCCCAGGCATTCGCCGTCGTGGGTGATCAGCATCCGTGCTCCGGCTTTCCGATAGGTCGAACCCTGCGTTTCGATGATCGTAGCCAGCACAAAATCGCCGGAGTCGGGATCGAGATTGCGGAAAACATCGACCAGCGTGTACAGTTGATTGGCCATGGCGTCGGAGAAACTTTGGCGGGAAGATTGATGCTTGATTGCAGAGGAAAGCGCAGCGATTATCCTCCTTGGCGCAAGAAACGTCCAGCCGTCCCGACAATCGGGGCGCCCCGGAACGGCCGTGCTCCGATGAAGCTTTTGGGGGAAACTGGGTTATTACCGGTCCAAGGGACTTACGACTCCTTTTCCGCCGTTGTCCAGCACATGCGTGTAGATCATCGTCATCTGTACATCCTTGTGCCCGAGTAACTCCTGCACCATGCGGATGTCGTAGCCCGGATCGAGCAAATGGGCCGCGAACGAATGGCGCTGCGGCAACATCGTGACCCTATCCTTTGTGCCCTGCCGTCGCGGATCATAATCTCGCCGCGCTCTAAATCGACATCCTTAACCCTGAGGAGCACACACTCCATCAAGCGCATGCCGGTGCCATAGAGGAGATTCGCCATCAACCCATAGACCATGCCCTTATACACAAGTCCGTCATTCCGGCAGGGATTGCCGGAATCCAGGTTACATGGAGGTATTGAGGTTACCATCCTTGGCACTGGATACCCGCTTCCCGGCGGGTATGACGGCATTTATGTATAACGGCATGCCCATAGACGCCGCTCATCCGCGCCAGCACGGCGCCCACCTCGGTGCGCGTCAACATACTGGGCAAACGTTGCGGTTGCTCGGCGCGCACGACATTATCCAGCCAGGGCAAATCGATCAACAACACCTCCTTGTACAAAAACAATAAAGCGGACAACGCTTGGTTTTGCGTTGAAGCAGATACATTGCCTTCCACAGCCAGATGCGTCAAAAATGCTTCAACCTCCACCGCACCCATTTCTAACGGATGACGTTTGCCATGAAACAAAATAAACCGCTTGATCCACTGCACATAGAGCGTCTCTGTACGGATGCTATAGTGCTTGGCGCGAATCCGGTCGCGGACTTGATCAAGGAGTTTAGGCGGTGTATTTTACGTTAGCATAAAGAGGTTGATATCAATATTATTATATAGTAGCATCAAGTTTAGCAGATTGTCAGAGTGGCGTTATACACCGATGATCGGAGATTAATATGCACCTGAATAGGTGTCTACTTAACGTTAGCCATTCCGGAGGTATACCTTGGACTTTTTTGACAAATCCGAGATCGAGCATGACTTTCGGCGAATTGATAGCTTGCTGAAGTGCGGGATATTCGACCCCCACAATATGGCCAATCCGCTATTTCAGTCAGCCTTCATCGAAGTGCTAATTTGCCTCCGTGACCTGATGTACAAGGCCGGGAAATACGCCAAACGCATCGACTTTACTGATGACATAACGGTCCGAGGGGACGTCAAGGACGCAACGGATTTGATCAAGTACGTTCGTGACGCCATGTGCCATCTCGATAGCGACAACCACTACATTGAGCCGGGAAATATGAAAGCATCGTTCAATGTCCAGTTTGGGAAAGGCACGCTGTTGAAAATGGGCGACTTCGAGCAGTCGAGCCCCTACGAAGACGACATCTGTTTCTTTTTCGGTTCTCAGAGAATCTTTCTCAAGCGGCACATACAGCGTGCTGTCGAAGAGTCTAGAAAACTGCTTTTCCCAATGCTCAATGGCTAACATCACAGTCGAGAGGGACGCTTCGCGGCGATGCCGCTCGCACCCCTCACTTCAACGTTAGGTTCTATATGCAAACAGAAAACCAATCTTATGAAGATGCTTTTAAGTCCGGTGAAAACAAGGTTATTCATAATATTCCTTATGACGAACAGATTAAAAAAATGTCGTTTGTTGAGCTTGCTATTGAACTGGCCGCTTCCAAAAAAGATTCTCCAAGGTTCACCATCTTAGAGCGTGAAATAAAAAAGCACCTCGCCAAGGACCAAGCAAAAATCAATCGCAACAATATTATTCTCGGTGCCAGCATTGGGTTAGCTGGCGTTTTCATTGGTGGCTTCTTTCGCTTACATCCATCCTGCAATGAGGCAGCCGCAACTAATGCCGTGCAACAACTCAGCAACTACAAAACCCAAGTCGCTGTTGCCGTGCCTAGCGCACCAGCCATCGTTACACAAGCTATAAACCCAGCACCAGTGAGCAACAATGCACAGCCAGGCAATTGACACCCCTAACACAACGCTCAAGGTGACGCTTCGCCGCTGTCGCTGCTCATGAAAAACCTTTGGGGTCAGGTCTTGCAATATAGCAAGATTTAATTACACTGACACTTATGGCGAGACCACTCAGATTAGAATTGGCAGGTGGGTTATATCATGTGACTTCGCGGGGCAATGCAAGAAGCGAGATATACCTTGATGATGAAGACCGAGTAAACTGGCTCGAATTGTTCAACGACGTTTGCTCCCGGTTTAACTGGATTTGCCATGCGTATTGTTTGATGAGCAATCATTACCATGTGGTGGTGGAGACTGTGGAGGGCAATTTATCCAAAGGCATGCGTCAGTTGAATGGTGTTTACACGCAAACTTTCAATCGGAAACATCGGCGCGTCGGCCATGTGTTTCAAGGTCGCTATAAAGCTATCCTAGTGGAAAAGGACAGTTATTTGCTTGAGCTGTCTCGCTATGTGGTGTTGAATCCGGTAAGAGCGCAGATGGTCAAAGATGTAGCGGATTGGCCTTGGAGCAGTTATAGAGCAACGATCGGTCAAGTTCCGCCGCTAAAATGCTTACACGTTGATTGGCTGTTAAGCCAATTGGGTTCGGAACGAGAACAAGCGATTGTTCGATATCAGAATTTTGTCCGTGCGGGCATCGGATTGCCTCCCGTTTGGGAAAAACTAAAAAATCAGATTTTTCTTGGCGAGAAAGCCTTCGTGGAAAGACTGCAAAGCCAAATTCAAGCCGAATCGGGGAATTTAAAAGAAATCCCAAAAACGCAACGAAGACCTTTAGGCAAACCATTAAGCTATTATGTCGAAACCTTTCCCAATGCCAAGGAAGGAGTGAAAAAAGCTTATGCGAGCGGTGATTACACCATGCAGCAAATTGCCGATGCATTTGGCGTACATTATTCTACAGTCAGTAGAGCGGTCCATAAAAGCAGATCCAAAAATGCTTGATTGCATGACCCCATTATTCACATATCCCGGCGCTCCAGCGGACGCTTCTAGCGTCGCGCCGCTGAGCTCTGCGTTGGGCTGTGCGTAACTTTTGCACATTGCGCAGCGTAACCAATGCGGTTACAATTGCGTATATTATTATGATCAAAAGCTTCGCTCATAAAGGTCTGGAAAAGTTCTTTACCACGGGTAATCAAAGCGGTATCCAGGCAATTCACGCCAAACGCTTGCGTCTAATTTTAGCGTTGCTAAACGATGCCAATCAATTGGGGGACTTGGAGGCTCCCGCGCTGCGCCTCCATCCCTTAAAAGGTAATTTTGAAGGCTTTTGGTCTCTTACGGTACAAGCGAACTGGCGGGTGATCTTTCGCTTTGAGGACGGCAATGCTTCCGTTGTCGATTACCTGGACTACCACTAATGGGACATGTCAATGAAAATGTATAATCCCCCGCATCCGGGTGAAATCCTTTATGAACTCTGGCTGCAACCTCTCAATTTAACGATTACCCAAACAGCCCAAAAGCTCAACGTTACCCGTAAAACAGTGTCGGCATTGGTAAACGGTAAAACGGGAGTGAGCCCCGAAATGGCTTTGCGGTTGGAGTTGGCGTTTGGTAAAAGCGCTGAGTCATGGCTTGCTGCCCAATCGGCTTATGATTTGTGGCAACTGGAATCTAAACGCGATAGTTTAGGCGTTCATCGTGTGGCGGCTTAATCGGTTCGCTAACATTGAAGGCTAGGCTCCAAGCCCGCGTAGGTCCGATTAGCGTGCGCAAATGGGGTCAGAGTAAAATTAAAAGCCAACTCAACGCTCCAGCGGAGGAGCTTTCCGTTAGGTTCATTATGCAAACAGAGAAAATATCATGCGAAGATGGGTTAGTGATCCTCATTCTGGTGGGTTAAAGATACCAAAAAATATACAAGAACATATCAAGCGACGCATCCTTGTCTATGCTGAAGCAAACTATTCGGGTAAGTATACTCGTCTCGATATACGGTTTCGTAGCCAGTTTTGTTATATTGATGCCTATGTAGAACCTTATGTGGCAGATGACTTTCCTCCACTAGGTTTTCCCGAAACTAGAGAGGAGTATGTTGAAAGGCTAAGAAACAGTCCAATTCATTTATGTCGGCTTCGTTATTTTGGTAATGAGGAATCATGGAGTTTCGCTTTTTACACCTACAGTAATGAGAAATACGAACCTTGTGTACTAAACAATGGTAGTTTTTATGGCACACCTGAAGAAGCATTTGAAACTGCGTCCGTCTATCTTCAGGATTAACACAAAGGGAAATAACAGGCTTTGGATTGAGCAGTAGGTGAACTTTCTAGCAAGGTAGCCTCGCTGGAGATTTGCGGAATCGAGGCTTTCCAAAAGCGGAAATGGCTATGCCGAGTTATAGGCGCGCATTCATCCCGGGAGGAACTTGGTTCTTTACGGTAAACCTGCTACGGCGACATCATAACGATCTGCTTATTCGCGAGATCGATTTGTGCTGCGTGAAGTAGTGAGACGGGTCCGCGAACGCCACCCTTTTCAAATCGACGCTTGGGGCGTTTTGCCGGAACATTTGCATTCGACTGCATGGATGCAGGAGATACGACCCCACGGATGGGGGAGGTAGATCGCGTCGGGAACAAGCGATCGAGGGCAAAGCAGAGCAACTTTAGGGTCAGGTCTTGCAATATAGCAAAAAGTTGTTTACACTGACACTTATGGCGAGACCACTCAGATTAGAATTGGCAGGCGGGTTATATCATGTGACTTCGCGGGGTAATGCAAGAAGCGAGATATACCTTGATGATGAAGACCGATTAAACTGGCTCGAATTGTTCAACGACGTTTGCTCCCGGTTTAACTGGATTTGCCATGCGTATTGTTTGATGAGCAATCATTACCATGTGGTGGTGGAGACTGTGGAGGGCAATTTATCCAAAGGCATGCGTCAGTTGAATGGTGTTTACACGCAAACTTTCAATCGGAAACATCGGCGCGTCGGCCATGTGTTTCAAGGTCGCTATAAAGCTATCCTAGTGGAAAAGGACAGTTATTTGCTTGAGCTGTCTCGCTATGTGGTGTTGAATCCGGTAAGAGCGCAGATGGTCAAAGATGTAGCGGATTGGCCTTGGAGCAGTTATAGAGCAACGATCGGTCAAGTTCCGCCGCTAAAATGCTTACACGTTGATTGGCTGTTAAGCCAATTGGGTTCGGAACGAGAACAAGCGATTGTTCGATATCAGAATTTTGTCCGTGCGGGCATCGGATTGCCTCCCGTTTGGGAAAAACTAAAAAATCAGATTTTTCTTGGCGAGAAAGCCTTCGTGGAAAGACTGCAAAGCCAAATTCAAGCCGAATCGGGGAATTTAAAAGAAATCCCAAAAACGCAACGAAGACCTTTAGGCAAACCATTAAGCTATTATGTCGAAACCTTTCCCAATGCCAAGGAAGGAGTGAAAAAAGCTTATGCGAGCGGTGATTACACCATGCAGCAAATTGCCGATGCATTTGGCGTACATTATTCTACAGTCAGTAGAGCGATCAATAAAAGCAGATCTAAAAATGCTTGATTGCGAGACCCTTAGCCTCTGGATGTGCAGTTCGGGGAAGACGACAACCGAGCCAGAAAAGACCATTCAGCGGAAAATCTCGCATTAATCAGGCGCGAGGCGTTGAATCTATTCAATAACAACGGACCCAGCAAAGACAGTTTGCGCCGACGAAAGCTCCGCGCTTGTTTGAGTGACCGTTATCGCTCAGAGCTCATCTTCGGAAAAAAGAGAAAATAGCGCGATTGCCCTGGTCATGCTGGCCTTTGCTATGGCGCCGTTGTCTGTTGACCTTCCTGCCTGGATTCTCTATGCCCTTGCCCAGCGACTGGACATAGGACATTCCCTCCCGCTAAGGCAAACGACACGGAGGTCTTGCGCACTCTCCCCCTCTATACTGCCATCAATCCCGCCCCATAGTAGCCCGATGCCTGTCGAATTGCCGGCCGCAACGGCAGGCGGTATCGTGCGCTTCCCGATACTCCGCCGCGCTGATGGGCGGGACAGTTCTGGAATACCACCGGCCCGGTAACAAGGCTAGTACTGGTCCATCAGATTCAGATAGGTGTTCGCGGAAATCTCGAGGGCAATGAAATCGAGAACCTTCAAAGTCCCGGCCAGTCCATGAGGCAGGAAAAGATGCCGAATCAATAACCCCCGGAAGGCTAAACAATTTTCATATCATATCCGTGTCTCACTACGTGCGGTCTCGTACAGACCCAGCCGTCTACTTGAATTAGCCTCCAAACTTGAATGGCATAACATTAAGATTTTGCAACTTTTGATAAATCCCTAGGTTCTGTTGACATTTATCTTGTCCAAATCAGCGCTGAGACAAGGCGTAAAAACCCCATGTAATTTTTTGCTGTTTTTTCATACCGAGAGAATACTCTTCTGGTTAGCCTAGGTGAGATCAAAGGATAAGGTTCTATTATGTAAGCTCAGGAATTCGATATCTGAGATGGTTGTGAAAAAAAATAAAACAAATCGTCCCGCATTGGAGAAAGTATCATGAATATGCAGTTTACACTCAGTAAATCTGTAGTATTAACCGTATATAACGGCCTAATGACGTTTGCGATGCAGGGAAACAAAATAAATATTATGAACGCTTTGCGATCGTCGCTTTTCTCGTCGAGCACACAGCCCGAGATAAATAGTTGGAATGTTCTCCGTTGTGCTCTCTTGTCGCTGTGTACCTTGCTGGTCGGCATTGCGCTCGCTGTACAACTAAGCACCATAGCACTAGCGCAGTCACCAGTACTGCAGCGTGGGTACGACGCTGGAGTCACCGGCGCGACGCTCAGCGAGACGACGCTGAACACTGCCAACGTCACTCCCAGCACATTCGGGCTCGTTTTCACTTTGCCGGTGGACGACGTTATATTTGCGCAGCCATTGTATGTGCCGAACGTAGTGATCAACCAGGTGACATATAACGTCTTATACGTCGCCACAATGAACGACACGTTGTACGCATTTGACGCAGACAAAGGCGGCGCGCCGCTATGGAGGGTCAATCTGGCGAGCCTCGTCGGTGCCACCTCCGTACCGATTGGCAACTTCGTATTTTCGGGCGATCGTGGAATCGTCGGCAACCTTGGTGTTCTGAGTACCCCGGTGATCGACTTATCCACCAATACGCTGTATGTCGTTGCCTGCGACCTCGAGGGCGTCACACCTAGCACCCCTAATGGCAATATGGTGTACCGGCTGCACGCGATTGACATTAAGACGGGTGCCGCACGGCCCGGATCCGGCGTACTGATCTCTGGCAACTATGGTCGTGTCACGTTCGACGCGCGATACCTTCTGCAAAGACAGTCTCTCGTGCTAGTGGACAATCAGATAGTGTTTGGATTCGCAGCTATGCAGTTGGAGTTCGCCAGTGGATTCTCTGGATGGGTAATGGCCTACGACAAGAACACGCTCGCCCAAACGGGTGTTCTCGCGACAGTTGCGGCAGGCAATAGTGGTGGTGGCGTGTGGCAGTCCGGCCGCCCGCCGGTAGTTGACAGCTCAGGGCTTGTTTATGTGTTTGTTGGTAATGGCTTTGGCGGCGGTTACGACGGCATCAATAACTTCAGCGAGAGTGTGCTCAAGCTTGACCCGACCCAGGGGTTGAAGCTGATCGACTGGTTTACACCCAGCGACTGGTCCGCGCTCGATTCAGGTGATCTCGATCTGTCCGGATCGGGCCCGATGTTGATCCCGGGAACAAACCTGATTGCTGGCGGAGGCAAGGCGGGCGACCTATACGTACTTAACACGTCGAATCTCGGCAAGTACAACGCGAGCGACAGCCAGATCGTCCAGAAGCTGAACTTTCCGTCGGAAATCAAAGGCGGACCCGTATACTGGCAGCGCTCCACCGCGAACGGCGGCCCGCTGATGTACAACTGGGGAGAGAGTGATTCTCTCAAGGCATTTGCCTTCAACGGAACGACTTTCGCAAGCACACCCATCTCACAGGGACTCTATACCAATCAAATCTACCCCGGTGGTATTCTCACGCTCTCCGCCAATGGCGAGATGCCCAACAGCGGCATCGTCTGGGCGACTACCGCGGCTAGCGGAGATGCGGAAAACAATCCACCGGTTCCAGGCGTGCTGCATGCATTCAATGCTAGCAACATCTCGCAGGAGCTCTGGAACTCGACTCTGAATGATACGCGAGACGGATTCGGCAATTTCGCCAAATTCGTGCCGCCACTGGTCAATAACGGGAGGGTATACGTCGCTACCTGGTCCAATCAGGTGGCGGTCTACGGGCTGTTGTCAGGAACTGCGCCGGACTTTCAGATCTCGGCGAGCCCAACGGCCCTATCCGTCTTGCCAGGCCAAAGCGCAAACTATACCGTGAATGTAGCCGCGCTTAATGGATTTGCCTCAGTCGTCAGTCTCGGAATTTCCGGAGCTCCGAGCGGCGTAACGGCCTCTTTGACGCCTTCGAGCGTGACCGGTTCCGGTACGGCCACACTGCAAATCACGGCGGCTACCAATGCACCTTTAGGCAAATACACCTTGACAGTTACTGGAACAAGCGGCGCTGTTACCCATTCGGCTAACGTGTCTCTCTCCATTCTTTCGAGTACTGCGCCAACCGTCGACATGAAGGCATTTGGCAATAATACAACTAACAGCAACACGATAAGTACCTCGGGAGTATCGACCAGCGGAGCGAACGAACTGCTCCTGGCATTCATAGCGACCGATTACATATCAGGTACCAACACTACCGTGACGGGTATGACAGGTGGTGGATTGACCTGGTCACTGGTACAGCGGACGAACGTCCAGAGCGGCACGTCGGAGATCTGGAGAGCATTTGCTCCCACGACCCTGAGCAATGTGACGGTGACAGCCACTCTGTCCAATTCGGTCATTTCCTCGATGTACGTCGCGAGCTTCAGCGGAGTGGATACGACGGGTGCGGGTTCGGGTGCAATTGGTGCGACGGGAAGCGCAAACAGTTCCAGTGGAGCTCCGACCGCCTCGTTGGTCACTACCCGTGACAGTTCCATCGTGCTGGGTGTTGGCAATGACTTTGACAACGCGATCTCCCGGACGCCAGGCTCAGGTCAAACTGTCGTGCATCAATATCTCACCCCAGCGGGTGATACCTATTGGGTGCAGCAACTGGACGCTCCGGTGCCGATTGCTGGCTCCACAACCACCATCAATGACACCGCGCCCACAACTGATCGATTCAACCTCAGCCTAGTCGAGGTGCGGGCTCCCTTGGGTGCCACCTACTCGATCTCTGGGACGCTGACGCCCTCGAGTCTTACGGCGGGAAGTATCGTTTCCCTGTCAGGCGCGACCTCCGCGACCGCTACTACTGACGCGTCCGGGAATTTCACCTTTGCCAACCTCGCAAACGGTTCTTATATTGTGACGCCAAGCAAATCGGGCGTAACGTTCACGCCGGCGAGCCAATCCGTGACGATTAATGGCAGTAATGTCACAGGAGTGAATTTCTCGGCGATGTCATCAAGTTCTAGTTCGATCTCTGGGACGCTGACGCCCTCGAGTCTTACGGCGGGAAGTACCGTTTCTTTGTCGGGTGCCGCCTCCGCGACCGTTACTGCCGACGCGTCCGGGAATTTCACCTTTGCCAATCTCGCAAACGGTTCCTATGCCGTGACGCCAAACAACCCGAGTGTAACGTTCGCTCCGGCGAGTCAATCCGTGACGATTAATGGCAGTAATGTCACAGGAGTGAATTTCTCGGCTACGTCTTCGAGTTCGGGTATCGCAATCGATGCAGTAGTGTCGAAGGATAACGCTACCGGGAGCAAGACGATCTCCAGTCCTACGTTCTCGACTGCGGCTGGTAATGAACTGCTCCTGGCCTTTATAGCCACCGATTATCTCTCTGGATCAAATACTACTGTGACAGCCGTGTCCGGCGGCGGACTAACCTGGACTCTCGTGGCGCGTGCGAACGCCCAGAGGGGTACAGCAGAAATCTGGCGCACGTTCGCGCCGGCTGCGCTCACGAACCAGACCGTCACGGCGACCCTGTCTCAGAATGTCAGTGCTGCTATCTCCGTGATGAGCTTCAGTGGCGTCGATGCAACGGGCACAAATGGTGCCAACGCAATCGGAGCAACCGCAACAGCAAGCAGTAGATCCGGTGCGCCCACCGCGTCCCTCACTACGACGCGAGGTGGCTCTTTGGTAGTCGGAGTCGGAAACGATTACGACAACCCCATATCACGTACGCTGGGCTCTGGACAGACTCTCATCCACCAGTACCTTACGCCTCTCGGCGACACTTACTGGATGCAGCGGAGTTCAGCCGTGACGCCTGCGGCTGGCACTACGGTGACTATCAACGATACGAGCCCTACAACGGATCGGTACAATCTGGCTATCGCCGAGATTCGGTCGCCCTAAATGCAGCCTCTGTTGCTGTCGCTGTAAAGCGGATGCGATCAAAGTCGGCGAGTCGCTGAAGGAGTACAGGAGGCGTAACAATAGTGGAGCGGTGTACGACGCCCCCCGCGTAGCCGTTGTAGAGGCCGGGTGTTTTGAGGAAGTTGTAGCGAGAGCAAGAACGGGGTCTTGCAATAATGCATCCGCCCTAACGAATAAGGTTAGATTGTGTGAGCGAAGCGAACCACAATCTGAACCGGATGCAGTTCGAGCAGGAGCAGGCACTGAAGCAGTGTTAGCATCCATTTGCTGTTGGGATGCAAAAAGCCGAAGTTGCGCGCACGCCGAAAGCCCTTGGGCAACACATGCTGGAGAATCAGCCACAGGAACTGGGCGCCGGGCAGCGTTCGGGTCTGCCTCTTTTGTGGGTCTTGCTCTCCTGGAATCGGAACGTCACCTGACCATCCCGGCCAGCGAGGATATCCTTTTCCTGGATGACGCCTTTAACCGGTTTTTTCTCCTGCAAAACCTGCATACACCACATCCCTGTGGTTATAAAGATAGCGCCCGAGATAGACTAGCGCTTTGTCGCCGCTGCCGACACTAATCGCGACGTAGGCGTCGCTCCCACGGATGACTTTCATTTTCGAGGCGATGAAATCCTCTCCATGTCTGTTAAGTTAAGCGCTACATCGCAAAACTTATCGTTGGAGGAACAAGCCGAAGCCTGGCAATGATAAGCTCACGGCGCCCGATCGATCGCCTTGAAACCAATATCGGTCCGGTAATAAACAGCGTCCCAATCGATGCCGCGGACCAGGCGGTAGGCCTTGTTCTGGGCCTCGGCGACCGTGTCGCCCAGCGCGCAGGCGCAGAGCACGCGGCCGCCGGCGGTCACGACGTCTTTACCTGATTGCGCCGTGCCGGCGTGGAAGACTTTACTGTCTTTGCTTTCGCCGGTTGGAAGCCCTTTGATCACCGCGCCTTTTTGATAGGCGTCCGGATAACCGCCTGCCGCCATCACCACGCCGAGCGCGGGGCGCGGGTCCCACTCGCTCGTAACCTGATCGAGCTTGCCTGCCAAGGCCGCCTCGCAGAGTTCGACCAGGTCGCTCTTCAGGCGCATCATGATCGGCTGGGTTTCGGGGTCACCGAAGCGGCAGTTGTATTCGAGTACCTTGATCGAACCGTCGGCGGATATCATCAAGCCCGCGTACAGGAAGCCGGTGTACGGCAGGCCGTCTTCGGCCATGCCTTTCAGGGTCGGCTCGATCACCTCATGCATCACGCGCTGATGGATTTCGGACGTCACTACCGGCGCCGGCGAATACGCGCCCATGCCGCCGGTGTTCGGGCCCTGGTCGCCGTCGTCGCGGGCCTTGTGGTCCTGCGAAGTCGCCATCGCAAGCGCATGGCGGCCGTCGGCGATCACGATGAAGCTGGCCTCCTCGCCTTGCAAAAATTCCTCGACCACGACCCGGCTGCCGGCTTCGCCGAACACGTTGCCGGACAGCATGTCTTCGACCGCAGCGATCGCTTCCTGCTCTGTCTGCGCGACGATCACGCCCTTGCCGGCGGCCAGGCCGTCGGCCTTGACCACGATCGGCGCGCCCTGTGCCTTGATATAGGCGATCGCCTGATCCTTGTCGGTGAAGGTCTGATAGGCGGCGGTCGGAATCTTATGGCGGACCATGAAGTCCTTGCAGAAGCTTTTCGAGCCTTCGAGCTGGGCGGCCTCGGCGGTCGGGCCGAAGCAAGGGAGCCCCGCTGCCTGAAAGCGGTCGACGATGCCGAGCACCAGAGGCACTTCGGGACCGACGATGGTCAGGCCGATCGCCTGCTGTTTGGCAAAGTCGAGCAAGGCATCGATGTCATCGACCGCGATCGCGACGTTTTCGATGCCGAGCTCCAGCGCGGTGCCCGCATTGCCGGGCGCGACGAAGACTTTTTCGACTTTCGGAGATTGTTTGGCCTTCCAGGCCAGGGCGTGTTCACGGCCGCCGCTGCCGACGATAAGGATGTGCATAATGTTCTAAGGAAAAGGTTAAAGGCGAAACCAGTACTTAACACAGGCAAGTCTTAGGATTTTTCAACAATCGCAGAACGGAGCGTAGGGTGGATAGGCATAACCCATCCCTCACCGAATGCCCAAAGGGTGGATGCGCTACGCTTATCCACCCTACAACTTGTTTCCCGCAAACTTGCCCGCACGGAGCGTATAAGAGAAAGGCGCTAAGATACACTTTCGTGTTCACCTTGCACCTTTCGCCGGCTTTATTATCAGTGCCTGAAATGGCGCATGCCGGTAAAGACCATCGCCATGTTGTGTTCATCGGCCGCCGCGATCACTTCCTCGTCGCGGACCGAGCCGCCGGGCTGGATGATTGCGGTGATGCCGGCTTCGGCGGCCGCGTCGATGCCGTCCCGGAACGGGAAGAACGCATCCGAAGCCATGACCGAACCCGGCACGGCCAGGCCTTCATCGGCGGCCTTGATGCCGGCGATCTTGGCCGAATACACCCGGCTCATCTGGCCCGCGCCGACGCCGATCGTATGCCGGTTTTTGCCGTAGACGATCGCATTCGATTTGACGAATTTCGCGACTTTCCAGACGAACAACAGATCGCCGAGCTCCTCGGCGGTCGGCGCGCGCTTGCTGACGACCTTGATGTCGCTCACGCCGATTTGGCCGTTATCCCGGTTCTGCACCAACAGGCCGCCGGCAACGCGCTTGAAATCGAAGCCTGGCGTCTCGCTGCTTTGCCAGGCGCCGACTTCGAGCACGCGCACGTTCTGTTTCGCAGACAGTACATTCCGCGCCGCCGCGCTGACCGACGGCGCGATGATCACTTCGACAAACTGGCGGCCAATGATCGCGGCCGCGGTTTCTTCGTCGAGTTCGCGGTTGAACGCGATGATGCCGCCGAAGGCCGAAGTCGGATCGGTCGCATAGGCCCCGTCATAGGCGGCCAGCAACGAATCGGACTCGGCGACGCCGCACGGATTCGCGTGCTTCACGATCACGCAAGTCGGCTTCTGGTCGAAGGATTTGACGCACTCGAGCGCCGCGTCCGCATCGGCGATGTTGTTGTAGGACAGCGCCTTGCCCTGCAACTGCGCCGCCGCCGCGATCGTGCCGGAGGCAGGATTTTTTTCCTGATAGAAGGCCGCGCCCTGATGCGGGTTTTCGCCATAACGCATCGTTTCTTTCAGATAGAACTGCAGGTTCAAGGTTTCAGGAAACGGCTGTTCGTTGATCTTGGCCAGATAGGTCGCGATCGCGGTGTCATAGCGCGCGGTGTGCGCAAAGCTGGTCAGCGACAATTTGAAGCGCGTCGCCGCACTCAGGCTGTTGTGCTGGGCTTTCAGCTCGGCCAGCACCGCTGCATAATCGGCCGGCTCGACCACGACCGCGACATCGTTGTAGTTTTTCGCGGCCGCGCGGATCATCGTCGGACCGCCGATGTCGATGTTTTCGATCGCGGTTTCGAGATCGCAATCCGGTTTGCTGATCGTCTGCTCGAACGGATACAAATTGACCACGACCAGATCGATCGGATCGATGCCGTGCGCGGCCATCACGTCATCGTCGATGCCGCGGCGACCCAGGATGCCGCCGTGAATCTTCGGATGCAGCGTCTTGACGCGGCCGTCCATCATCTCCGGAAAGCCGGTATGGTCGGAGACGTCGGTGACAGGGATGTTATGTTCGGCCAGCGTCTTGGCGGTGCCGCCGGTCGAAAGGATCACGATGCCGAGCTCGTTGAGCTGGCGGCAAAAATCAACGATGCCGGTTTTATCGGAAACGCTGACGAGTGCGCGTTTAATGGTTTTATTCATAGGAAAATAGTTATGTGGGTAAAATCGGGCACGGGACTTGGACCCGTTTAAGACAGTCCGTGCTGTTCGAGTTTTTTGCGCAGGGTGCTGCGGCTCAGCCCCAACGCCTTCGCGGCTTTGGTCTGATTATAACCGGAATGGCGAAGAGCCGACTCAAGTAAAGGTTTTTCGACCTCGGACATCACGATCTCGTACAGATTGACGACGTCGTGATCCTTCATCTGGGCAAAATACAGATCGACGGCCTGCTTGACATGCGCCGATAAGGGTATCGAATGAGTTGCGTTAAAGTCCAAGTCTATGTCTCTGTGTTCTATCTGACTGCAAGGCAAGCTGCGGTCAAAACTGTCTGCTAATGTTTTTTCGGATTTGTCCATGAGATGCTCAACCCGGCGATTACGTTAAAAAGTCCAATGCCGACCGAGTCAAACGCAATTGATCTGTCGCAATGGTGGCCGCATTAAGCGACTGCCTGACATCCTGGCTAATCGAGTCGAAACGCCCCAGATACCAGCCGATATGTTTGCGGGCAATTTTAACACCGGCCGACTCGCCATAGAAACCATACAATTGTTCGAGATGCGCCTCGATCGTGCTCAGTATAGTCGCCGGCGCCGGTTGCCAATGCTTGTCGCCGCCTTGAAAAAAATGCCGGATCTGCTCGAACAGCCACGGGTTGCCGCAAGCTGCGCGGCCGATCATCACCGCATCGGCGCCGGTCGCTGCGAGTACGAAGCGGGCTTTTTCGGGGCTGTCGATATCGCCGTTCGCGATCACCGGTATGCCGACCGCCTGCTTGACCGCGGTGATCGTGTCATATTCGGCCTCGCCGTTGAATTTGCAGGCGCGCGTGCGGCCGTGCACGGTCAGGGCGGCGATGCCGGCAGCTTCGGCGATCTCTGCGATCCTGACCGCATTCCGGTTGTGGAGATCCCAGCCGGTCCGGATCTTCAGCGTGACCGGCACACAGGCGGCATTAACCACCGCGTCGAGAATGTTGCCGACCAGCGCTTCGTCCCTCAGCAACGCGGAACCTGCCGCGACCGAACAGACTTTTTTGGCGGGACAGCCCATGTTGATGTCGATGATATGGGCGCCGCGCTCGACATTGAACCGGGCCGCTTCCGCCATTTGCACAGGATCGGTGCCGAGGATCTGCACCGAACGCAGCCCGCTTTCGCCTTCGCCGTCCGACTTCAACAGCGTGCGCGCATGCAGACGCAAGGCCGGATTCGAGGCGGTCATCTCCGAAACGGTCAGACCTGCGCCAAAACGTTTACAAATTTCGCGAAACGGACGGTCGGTAATGCCGGCCATCGGCGCCAAAAGCACATTATTCGCGAGAGGGTAAGGACCTATCCGCATCGAGTTCCACACAGAAAAAAATAGACAGTAAAACCCGCGTCGGCGGTCGGAAAAATCATGCCGGGACTCCGGCGTCTTGCTAAGGCAGGTGCCTGCGCTTGTGAGTCAGGAGAGGTTCCTGGCTTTGCGATTCTGCGGGAGCGGCGAAGTCGCCGCTCCTCTTATAAGTCCGGCAGGAAAACCGGATTTGAATTCAATCAGCCGGCCGAACCGGTCGTTTTATTCGCCGCTTCGGCATCGGTCTCTTCGTTCCAGATCGGATTGTTGAGGTCTTCAGGATTCAGTTTGACGCGGTCTTCAGGATAAATATGCCAGAAAGACTGGTCGATCTTCGCGTTGCTGTAACCTTCCTTCTTTTCGTGCGTGAACGGGCACCACCAGTTTTCGACGATCTTGACCATGTAGGCATGCCATTCGAACACCGCGACGCTGACCGGGCAATACCAGGTGCAGTTCAGGATCCAGTACAGTTTCGACTGCGACAGGCTGGCCTTGAACGAGCCGTCCATCGTGATCTGGGTTTTCAAATCATAACGGTGGCTGGCGCGGTCCGGCAAAAAATCCGAAAACCGCTTGATATTGCGGCCGCCGATCAGAATCAGATGATAATAAGTCAGATAAGCGCTGATAAACACGAACGGCAAGGTAATGATCGGCAGATACACAAACACCAAACCGATCGTCCGGCGCCAAACCGGAACCTGTTTATGATATTTGCCGATTTCGGCGCGGCCGGAACATGATTCACAGGCTTTCATTTACTCTTTATCCTCTTTTTTTAGTGATGATGTGCTTAACGATAAGAGATTCTTATCGTTAAGCAGTTGATAAATGCTCAGGCAGCCGGCGCAGCAAAACTTTAAAATTCCGTCGGGCGTTTCCAACGTAAAGCCGGTAATTTCGACAGGCTGGCCGCAAAGAACGCAAGATTCTCGGTATTCTACCTTGGTCATCAAGATGCCTCAATGACTTTATAAAGGGGACGAAACCGAACAGAAAAAGGTTTTCAAATACTGGGTCTCCGGGATTGCGGGATCGATCGGATGATCCGGTCCCTGGCCGCCCTGAGCGATAAAAGTCAAATGCCGGTCGATGTGACGGCCCGACGAGCGCAGGATTTCATGCAGATCGCCCTGGCTCAGATGGAACGAACAGGACGCGGAGATCAACACCCCGTTTTTCGTGAGCACCTGCAGCGCCAGATGGTTCAGCCGGCGGTAAGCCTCGTAGCCTTGCTGGTAATCCTTTTTGCGTTTGATCAGGGCCGGCGGGTCGAGCACGATCATATCATAGAGGCGGCGCTCCTGGCGCGCCTCTTTCAAAAAATCGAAGACATCGCTGTGCGCGAACTGCATCCTGTCCTCGACGCCGTTCAAGGCGGCATTTTCGCGCGCCAGATTCAGCGCCGACTCGGAACCATCGACGCAGGTGACTTCGAGTGCGCCGGCGATCGCCGAAGGCACCGCCCAGGCGCCGGTGTAAGAAAATAGATCCAGCACACGCTTGCCTTTCGCGATACGGGCCAGCTCCGCCCGGCTCATCCGATGGTCATAAAACCAGCCAGTTTTTTGGCCGTGCAGAATATCGATCCTGAATTTTGCGCCGTTTTCCTCGATGATCAAGGACTCCGGCAATTCGCCGTAAGCCACGACCGATTCCCTATCCAGGCCTTCGAGTTGGCGCTGGCTGTTGTCGTTCTTCAAGACGATCGCGGCAGGATTCAGCAAGTCGACCAGCGCGGCCAGCAACATCTCCTTGCGCTGCTCGATACCGGCGGTCGTGATCTGCACCGACAGCACATCGCCGAAACGGTCGATCACCAGCCCCGGCAGGCCGTCGCTTTCGCCGAACACCAGCCGGTAATACGGCTTGTCGAATACCGTTTCGCGCAATGCCAGCGCGGTCTCGATCCTTTCCTTGAAAAAATTGGCGCCGCATTTCAGATTCGGCTTGCGCGACAACAGGCGCGCGCAAATCAGCGCATTCGGATTCACATAGGCGGTGCCGAGCGGCTTGCCGTCGTGCGCGAGCACCCGCGCCAGATCGCCGGGCGCAAAGCCGTTCAGCGGCGAACGCTTGATATCGACTTCATTGCTGAAGATCCACAAGTGCCCGAGGCGCAGGCGCTTGTCTTCGTTTTTCTTTAAAAAAAGCTCAGGAATGTCCATGATTTAATAACTAAGATCGAAATGAAAACCGCCGACTTTGGTCTGGGTCGCGGCGACTTCAAGATTGATTTCGGCCGCGCTGTTCGCGGCCAGGCGCGTATTTTGCTGTTGCGCGGCCAGATATTCGTCCGGCCGAAACTGCCGCTGCGCGAACGGCTGGCCGTCATAAGTCAACAGGGTCAGGCCGATCACCGGATAACGCATCGCAAAGGCGCCCTCATTGTTCAACACCAGCTTGAACGCATAATGCCGGTTTGGCAGCTCGCTGAACGAATTGCGCAAGACGGAGAGCTCGGCCAGGTTTTGATAATCCGGCAGGCGGCAATGCAATACGCCGCAGAGCTTTTCGAACGCCGGCCGGATAGTAGGGTTCTGCAGCGCGTGTCCGCCTTCAAAATACAGCCCTTGCAGAAGGAGAAGCGCCACGCCCAGCGCCAGACCGACGCGCCAGACCAACGGCCGGTCCTTGTGCTCGGTCCAGGTCTCCTCGGAAGTCTGCACATCGGCGACGGCCAGCTTTTCGGTCTCGGCCAGCGTCGCCAGCGCATCGAACATCGCGGAGCAGCGTTTGCAGCGCACCATGCCCCGGCCGCTGCGCAGCACTTCAGGCGTAATCCTTTGCGGGGTTAGGCATTCGGGGCAGCGGGTAAACATCTTATCCTAGTTTCAAGCCGTCCAGACGTATCCAGTCTTCCTGCTGCATCGGCGCATTCAATTCGATCAACGCGCGGTAAGCGTCCGCGACTTGTTCGGTCTGTTCGGCCAGAATGCCGGACAGAATCAGCGCGCCGCCCGGAACGACCAGCTCGGAAATGCGCGCGCTGAGTTCGCACAACGGCTTTGCGAGAATGTTCGCCAACACGATGTCGGCCTGCATGGCCGGCAATTGCTCCGGCAGGTAGACCTTGATCTTGTCCTGCACCGCATTTTTTTCGGCGTTGCTGAGGGTCGCGGTCAGCGCCTGCGGATCGATATCGACCGCATGGGCGACTTTCGCGCCGAGCAGCACAGCCGCCACCGCGAGAATGCCCGAGCCGCAGCCGTAATCGATCACGGTCTTGCCGGCCAGATCGTGCTCCGCCAGCCATTCGAGACACAGCGCGGTGGTCGGATGCGTGCCGGTGCCGAAGGCGAGGCCCGGATCGAGCAGCATGCAGACCGTGCCCGGCTCCTCTTGTTCCTGGCCGGTCGGGCAGACCCAGAGTTTATCGCCGAATTTCATCGGGTGATAATATTCCATCCAGGCGCGTTCCCAGGCCTGATCCTCGATCAGCTCCTGACGCCAGTCGCGCAGCAGGGCCGCATCGAATGCCCGACGCACGCGCGCGCTCACATCTTCGATATCCGCATCCAGCTCGTACAGCGCAATCACTTCGGTATTGCTCCAGATTTTGGTTTCGCCGATCGCGGGTTCATACACCGGTTCGTCTTCGGCGTCCATATAGGTCACCGACACCGCGCCGAGATCGCTGAACAGGTCGGCGACTTCGGGAGCAGTCTTTTCATCGGTAATCACGGTAATTTGTTGCCAGGCCATTGGGAAAAGAAGGTAAACGTAAATAGAAAGATTCTGGGCGGATTAAGCTTCCTGCCGGTCCTGCGGGACGGGGTTACAAACCCCGTCCCGAACGTTTGGAGTGATCGCGCATAAGCGTCTTAGCCAGTGCGCCTGTTCAACCCAAACGTTACGGACGGGATGAATATCCCGTCCGGCCGGAGAGAGCAGCTTCGCTCCTTCTCCCTCCGGGAGAAGGCTGGGATGAGGGGATCAAAATAAAATATTTTTTCCTTATTTTTAATCCTCCTCACCCCACAACCCTCTCCAGCAGGAGAGGGTGCTTTTAATAAAGCCCGAGCTTCTTTTCCAGATAATGGATATTCTGCCCGCCGGCCGCGAACGCGCTGTCGCTCATGATGTCCTGCTGCAGCGGAATATTGGTCTTGATGCCTTCGATGATGATTTCGCTGAGCGCGGTGTTCATCCGCGCGATCGCGCTCTGGCGGTCTTCGCCATGCGCGATCAGCTTGCCGATCATCGAATCGTAATACGGCGGCACCTTGTAGCCGTTATAGATGTGCGTCTCGCAGCGGATGCCGGGACCGCCGGGCATGTGGAACTGATCGATCGTGCCGGGGCACGGCATAAAAGTCCTCGGGTCTTCCGCGTTCAGTCGGCATTCGATCGCGTGGCCGGTCAGCTTGACCTGATCCTGCGTGATCGACAAGCGTTCGCCGGCCGCGATGCGCAATTGTTCCTTCACGATGTCGAAGCCGGTCACCATCTCGGTGACCGGATGCTCGACCTGCACCCGGGTATTCATCTCGATGAAATAGAATTCGCCTTTTTCATAGAGGAATTCGAAGGTGCCGGCGCCCAGATAACCGATGTCGACGCAGGCCTTCGCGCAGCGCTCGCCAATCAGTTTACGCTGTTCCTCGGTGATGCCGGGCGCGGGCGCTTCTTCGACGACTTTCTGGTGGCGGCGCTGCATCGAGCAATCGCGCTCGCCCAAGTGAATCGCGTTGCCGTGGGAATCGGCCATCACCTGAAATTCGATATGGCGCGGGTCTTCGAGGAATTTTTCCATGTAGACCGTCGCGTTGCCGAAGGCGCTGGCGGCTTCGGCCTTGGTCATATTGATCGCGTTCAACAGCGCCGCTTCGGTATGGACCGTGCGCATGCCGCGTCCGCCGCCGCCGCCGGCCGCCTTGATGATGACCGGATAGCCGATCTCGCGCGCAAGTTTCAGGTTCTTCTCGGCATCATCCGAGAGCGGATCGCCGTTGCCGGGTACGCACGGAATGCCGGCCGCGAGCATCGCCTTCTTCGCGGAAATCTTGTCGCCCATCAGGCGGATCGTGTCCGCGTTCGGGCCGATGAACACAAAACCGCTTTGCTTGACCTTTTCCGAAAAATCGGCGTTTTCGGCCAGGAAGCCGTAGCCCGGATGAATCGCTTCGGCGTCGGTCACCTCGGCCGCGCTGATGATCGCGGGAATGTTCAGATAGCTGTCGATCGACGCCGCGGGGCCGATGCAAACCGACTCGTCCGCCAGACGCACATGCTTCAGATTACGGTCCGCTTCCGAATGCACCGCGACGACCTTCACGCCGAGTTCCCGGCAGGCGCGCAATATCCTCAGCGCGATTTCGCCACGATTGGCGATCACAATTTTGTCGAACATAAAGCGCTCCGTTATTCGATCACAAACAGCGGCTGGCCGTATTCGACAGGCTCGGCGTTCTCGACCAGGATCTTGGTGACGGTACCGCTCTTGTCCGCTTCGATCTGATTCAGAATCTTCATCGCCTCGATGATGCAGAGCGTGTCGCCCGCCTGCACCTTTTGGCCGACATCGGTAAAAGTCTTCGCGCCCGGCGACGCGGAGCGGTAGAAGGTGCCGACCATCGGCGACTTGACGATATGCCCGCTGATCACCTCTTCACTCGCCGCGCCGGCAGACGCCGCCGCTACCGGAGCCGCAATCGGCGCAGCCGCCGGCTGCGGCGCATAAGCGACGGGAGCGGGCGCTGCGGAATAGCGGCTGATGCGGACGAATTCCTCGCCCTCTTTAATCTCAATCTCGGCGATGCCCGATTCTTCGATAATCTCAATCAGTTTTTTTATTTTTCTAATATCCATGATTAATGTCTCTCGGCTAATATCTGATGTGCGGCCAGTAAGGCCAGTTCGTATCCTGTTGCCCCCAATCCGGAAATCACGCCCTTCGCGATGTCCGAAAAATAGGAGTGTTTTCTAAACGGTTCACGCGCGTGCACATTGGACAGGTGCACTTCGATGAACGGAATTCGGGTCGCGAGCAGGGCGTCGCGCAGCGCTACGCTGGTGTGCGTGAAGGCGGCCGGATTGATGATGATGAAATCCACCCGGTCATGATAGGCCTGATGCACTTGGCCTACGATTTCGTGTTCGGCGTTGGTTTGATGAAAATCCAGCCGATGCCCGAAGCCTTCGGCCATGCCGGCCAAGGTTTGCCTGATGTCGTCGAGCGTTTTGTTACCGTAATGACCGGGCTCGCGGATTCCCAATAAATTCAGATTTGGCCCGTTCAAAACGGTAATCGACGCCATGACTGCGACCTGCAAGTGAAAAACGGCGGAAATTATCCCATAATTTCCGCACAATTTGCAGAGTGTACGCTAAATATATTAATTTTCCAGGAAGATAGCGTCATTACACCGAAATTTACGCGCTATTCCGAAAAAAGGGCAGAATCGGCGCGGTTTCACTGCAATAGCCGCTCGATGTTTTGTGCCAAATCCTGCTTCGAAAATTTGCCGAGTTGACGGTACTGTATCAATCCCCCGCGATCGACAACGACCGTATAAGGCACCGCTTCGGCCTGGTTGCCCATTTGCGCGGCCAGCGCCATGCCCTGGTCGCCGGCGATCAGCGTCGGATAATTGATCGGGGTCGAACTCAGGTATTCCTGGACCGGCTCCTTGTCATCGAGCGCGATGCCGAGCATCTGTACGCCCTGCGCCGCATAGTGCTGCTGCAAGGCGACCAGGTCGGGCATTTCCTGGCGGCAGGAAGGACACCATGTCGCCCAGAAATTGATCACGAGGAGCTTGCCCTTCCATTCGCCGCTCGAACGGGGCTGGCCGGATACATCGGGCAGCGTGAATTCGGGTAAGGGCGCGGCCTCGGTGTCCGGAGCCGGATACATGCTGTAGCGCAGCGCGATACCGCCGGCCAGCGCGAAGAGCCCGATTAAAATCACGATGGCTGCGTTTTTCATGGTTTGACCCGTTGTAATGTTTCGATGAAGGTGCTGCTGTCCTGATAACCGATCACCCGCTGCGCGGCACGCTCCTGTTGATCGGGACCGAAAAATAAAATCGCCGGCGGTCCGATCAGCTTGAATTTCGCGAGCATGGCCTGATCTTCCTCCGAGTTTTGCGTCACATCGGCCTGGAGCAGCACGAATTCGCTCAGCTGCTTCTTCACGGCCGGATCGGTAAAGGTATAGGCTTCCATTTCCTTGCAGGAGATGCACCAGTCCGCATAAAAATCGAACATTACATAACGGCCCTCGGCACTCGCTTCCTGAAGCCTTTGTTCGAGTTCCTTCAGGTTAGCGACGCGGCGAAAGGCGAGGCCTTCCGGCTTGGGTGCGGCGGCGCTCGCGCCGCCGATCAAGATGCCCTGCAAGGGTTTCAAAGGATTGGTGCCGCCGCCGCTGACGCCGATCAGTAATAACAGGCCGTAAGCCAGCATGATCAGGCCGACGCCCTTCCACAGCTTGCGCCAGCCGCTGCCGTGCTCGGGCAGAGGGTCCAGCGCGCTCAGGTAGACCGAAGGAATGATCAACAGCATCGCCCACAGCAGCATCGAGACCGCCGGCGGCAGAATCCGGCTCAGCATCCAGGCCGCCATCGCGAGCATGATCACGCCGAACACGCCCTTGGTCGCATTCAGCCAGGCGCCGGCCTTCGGCAGCAATTTGCCGGCCGAGGCGCCGACCAGTAATAACGGTGCCCCCATGCCCATGCCCATCGCGAACAAGGCGCTGCCACCCAGCACCGCATCGCCGGTCTGGCCGATATAGATCAGCGCGGCCGCCAACGGCGCTGCGACACAGGGACCGACGATCAAGGATGACAACGAGCCCATGATCGCCGCGCCCCAGAGCGAGCCGTCGCGGTGGCGCTCGCTCGAATTATGCAGCTGGGCCTGCCAGGACTTCGGCAATTCGAGGTGATAGAAACCGAACATCGACAGCGACAGCGCGACAAAAACGGCGCTGAATGCCCCGATGATCCAGGGCTGCTGGAAGGTCGTTTGCAGATTGCCGCCAAACAGCGCGGCCAGGATGCCGAACAGCGTATAAGTCAATGCCGACGCGACCACATAACTGAGCGACAGCATCAGCGCGCGCGCGGTCGTGATCTGACGATGGCCGACGATGATGCCGGACAGGATCGGAATCATCGGGAAGATGCAGGGCGTAAACGACAGCAACAGGCCGAAGCCGAAGAAGCTGGCCAGCGTCATGCCGAGGCTGTCCTGTTTGAGCAATTGCACGATCTGATCCTGCTCGGACAAGCCAGGCTCAGGCTTCGGAACGGCCGCCCCCATCTGCTGCGCCACCGGCAACTCCAGGGTCACTTCCTTGCTCATCGGCGGATAACAGACGCCGCGCTCGGCGCAGCCTTGATATTGCGCTTTCAGCGTGAGCGTTTGCGCCGCCTGGCCGCCGCGGTTCAGCGGCAGGTCAAGATTCAGCTCGTCATGAAAAACCTCGACTTGCCCGAATTCCGGATCCTCTTTCGGATCGCCGTGCGGAAGCTCATAGAGCCCCAGCGTCGTGCCGCCCGCATTGATCAATTCGAGCTGGGTTTTTTCCCGGTACATATAATAGCCGGGCGCGATCTGCCAGCTCACCTGTAAGGTATTGGCATCCCCGACCGCCGCCGAAAACTGAAAGGCCTCATCGGGCTTCAGCAGCTCGTCCTGCGCTGCCGTGGCGGCCAGACCGGTGATGCCCTTGACCAGATTCGACAGCGGATTGGAAGCAGGCGCCGGTGATGCTGCCGCGGCGACAGGCAGGGCGATTTCGAACGTCTTTTTTTGCGGCGGATAACACACGCCCTGATCCGAACAGCCCTGATAACGCACCTGCACGGCCACCGATCCGGCCGTATTGTCTGCGCTTACCGGCACCGGCACCGTCAGTTTGTTCCGGTAATGAATGGTATCGCCGAGCACTTCATCATGCTGGGTCTTGCCTTCCGGAAAGCCGGGAGCCCCAAGCTCGACGCCCGCGGTCTTCGACTCGAAGCGCATGTTCTTCTGGTAAAGAGAGAAGCCTTCGGCAATGTCCCAGGAAAATTCCAGCTGGCTGCGCGACAGCGCCTGCGCCGAAAGTTTGAACGCCTGGTCGGGCGGCAGCAAGTCTTCGCTGTTCAGCGCGAAGGCCGCGTTCCTGGCGGTGAGCAACAGACAGAAAAAAATTAGTTGGTAGATACGCATGCATCGATCCAGTTCAGATAATCAGGCAATCCCCGCGCGACCGGCAAGGCGATGATTTCAGGTAAGTCATAAGGATGCAGATCGCGTATCGTCCGTTCGATGAGCGGATAGCAGTCCCTTGTCGATTTGATCAGTAACAGATGTTCTCCGGCCGTTTCGAGCCGGTCTTGCCAGGTATAAACCGAAGTCAGGCCGGGCAGGATGTTCACGCAGGCGGCCAGGCGGCCCTCGACCAGCCGCTTGGCGATTTTTTCGGACGTGTCTCGGTCCGGACAGGTGCAAAGAATCAATTCGGCGTGGTTCGGCATGTTTTGCAGATTAAAAAGCGCAAGACGGATATTATGCTAGAAATTCGCCGCCATTACCCTTAATATTACTTAATCAGTCAGACTTAAAATCAAGCTTTTAAATGAAAATCTTCCAGATAGTGTTCCTGTTCCTTCTGCTCGTCCCGTTTGCGGAAATTTATTTGCTGCTGACGGTCGGCGGCATCATCGGCGCCTTTCCGACGATCGCGCTGGTCATCTTTACCGCGCTACTCGGCACCTGGCTGCTCAGAAAACAGGGCTCCGAAACCTTCCGGCGCTTCCAGGAAAATATGGCGCAAGGCGGCATTCCGACCTATGAGATCATCGAAGGCCCTATTTTGCTGGTCGGCGGCGCCTTGCTGCTGACGCCCGGCTTCATTACCGATTTGATAGGATTTGTTTGCCTGATTCCGCCCCTGCGCAGAAAAGTCGCGCAGTACATCATCGAAAAACATCTGATCCAGGTGATGCAGTCGGGCAGCCCGTTTCGGCCGCGCGGCGCGGCCTCTGTCGATGCCCTGGAAGGCGAGTTTCGGAAAGACGACTGATCCGGGCGAAGCCAGGCTCAGAACCGGACCGCCGGCGTTCTGAGCCTGTTAAGCATTATTCGCCGGCCGAACCCGAGTCTGCGGTTTCGCAGGTATTCTTGCCGAAGCCGGAATAAGCCGGGCACCAGCCCCAAAAACCGGTCGCAATCAGTACGCAGCCGGCAATCAATAAAAAAATCGACGCGGTAACGACCGAAATCAAAAACAGCGCGGCGCCGCCGTAAACGCGGTATTTCTTTTCTTTCTCGCCGACATTGTGTTCAAATTTCAACATACGTTTAAAATCAAAACTCATCTTCTTACCCTCACTGTGTAATTGTTATTGTTCCGTAAAACACGGCCCTGTCTGTCACTCCCAGAACCGGACAAATATACACAGCCACACAAAATGTGCAAGCAATAAAATGATCGATGTCACCGACCTTCTCGACCCCTTGAACGATGCCCAGCGCCAGGCGGTCACTGCGCCCTCGCAGGCGATGCTGGTTTTGGCCGGCGCCGGCAGCGGCAAGACCCGCGTGCTGGTGCACCGCATCGTTTGGCAGATCCAGGTGCAAGGGGTCTCGCCGCACGGCATTTTGGCGGTCACCTTCACGAACAAGGCCGCCCGCGAAATGCGCGGACGCATCGAGGAGCTGCTGCAGCGGCCGACCCACAATCTGTGGATCGGCACCTTCCACGGCCTCGCGCACCGCCTGCTGAGACGCCATGCGAACCAGGCGAAGCTGCCGGAAACCTTTCAGGTGATGGATAGCGCCGATCAGCTCAGAGTGATCAAACGCATTTTGCAGGGCATGAACCTCGACGAGGCTAAATGGCCGCCGAAACAGGTGCAATGGTTCATCAACGCGCAAAAGGACGAAGGCGTCCGTGCCCGCCACATGCCGGAAACCGGCGATCTGTACCAGGGGCAAATGATCGCGATCTACCGCGCCTACGAGGAACTCTGCGACCGTTCCGGCCTGGTCGATTTCGCGGAACTTTTGCTGAGAGCCCATGAACTCCTGCGCGACAATCCGGACGTGCTGTCCTTCTATCAGGAACGTTTTCAGCAGGTGCATGTGGACGAGTTCCAGGACACCAATACGATCCAGTACGCCTGGCTGCGCCTTTTGACCCAGGACCTTAACAACCTGTTCGTGGTCGGCGACGACGATCAGTCGATTTACGGCTGGCGCGGCGCGCGGATCGAAAACATTTACAGCTTCCAGAAGCACTTCCCCGGCCACGAAGTCATCAAGCTCGAACAGAACTACCGCTCGACCGGCAACATCCTGAAAGCGGCGAACCAGGTGATCGCGCACAACGAAGGCCGAATGGGCAAGGAACTGTGGACCGAATCCGGCGAAGGCGATCCGATCTCACTGTATGCGGCGTTCAACGAACAGGATGAAGCCTTTTTCGTGATCGAACGCATCCGCGCCTGGATCAAGGAAGGCGGCGCGCGCGCCGACACCGCGATCCTGTACCGTTCGAATGCGCAGTCCCGCCAATTCGAGGAACGGCTGGTCGTGGCCGGCATTCCTTACCGCGTCTACGGCGGCCTGCGCTTTTTCGAGCGCGCCGAAATCAAGAACGCGCTGGCCTATCTGAGGCTGATCGCGAACCGCGACGACGATGTGTCGTTCGAGCGAGTCGTGAATACGCCGACGCGCGGCATCGGCGCGAAAACGGTCGACGACCTCCGCATCATCGCGCGCGATCGCGGCACCTCCTTATGGCGCGCGGCGGCGATCATGCTCGAACACGGCATGCTGAGCGCCCGCGCCGGCAATGCGCTGGCAGGCTTCATGCAGCTGATCGACCGGCTGGCCGCCGAAACCGCAGGCATGGAGCTTTTCGAACAGGTCAAACGGGTCGTCGAAAAATCCGGGCTGATCGAGTTTTATCAAAACAGCAAGGGCGAACAGGGCGAGGAAAAAGTCGAAAACCTCGAGGAATTGGTCAACGCTGCGCGCCTGTTCGATCCGAACATCGGCAATGAAGACAACCTCGGCCCGCTCGAACTGTTCCTGGCGCACGCCGCGCTCGAAGCCGGCGAAATGCAGGGCGAGGACTTCGACGACTGCGTGCAGTTGATGACCCTGCATTCGGCCAAAGGTCTCGAATTCAAGGTCGTGTTCATGGTCGGCATGGAAGAAGGCCTGTTCCCGTCGCTGCAATCGGTCGAGGCCCCCAAACGCCTCGAAGAAGAACGCCGGCTGTGCTATGTCGGCATGACCCGCGCGATGCAGACTTTATACATGACCTATGCCGAATCCCGGCGCCTGTACGGCCGCGAAAACTATCCGCGTCCGTCCCGCTTCCTGCGCGAAATTCCGGCCGAATTCATCCAGGAAGTCCGCCTCCGCGCCCAGGTCAGCCGGCCGGCCGCGGCGGCGCCGGTGAGACAGGCCTCAGCCTCGCTCTCGGTCAGCCAGTATAAGCTCGGCCAGCGCGTCAGCCATACGAAATTCGGCGAAGGCGTAATCCTGCAGCTGGAAGGCCAGGGCGCGCAGGAGCGCGCGCAGATCAATTTCAAGGGCGCGGGCGTCAAATGGCTGATGCTGGCTTTTGCGGGATTAAATGCCTTGTCCTGAAAGATCATCTCGCCCCGCGCGGGAGGCCCATTTCCATCACGCACGCCGCTCGCGCATTAATCCTAACCCGCAGCAATCAAGATACGTTAAAATGAGCCTTTTCCAACTTTAAAGCGCCGCCATCATGTTGAAAAAAATTTGCACCGTATTAGCGACCGCATGCGCTGTGACCGCCTGCATCACCAGTCCGACCGGACGAAGTCAGTTGATCCTGCTGCCCGATTCGCAAGTCGACCAAATGGGTCTGCAAGCCTTTGAAACCTTGAAACGCGACAAGCCGATCAGCAATAACGCGCGCTTGAACCAGGTCGCCAACTGCATCGCCGGCAATATCACGCAAACCATCGGCGGCGGCAATTGGGAAGTCGTGGTGTTCGAGGACGACTCGTTCAACGCTTTCGCCCTGCCCGGCAACAAGATCGGCGTTTACAGCGGCCTGTTCAAACTGGTCGAAAATCAGGACCAGCTGGCCGCGGTAATCGGCCATGAAATCGGCCACGTCTTGGCCAAGCACAGCGCGGAAAGGGCTTCGCAGGAACTGGCGGTCAATCAGGGCATGTCGATCCTGCAGGCGATGACCAATCCGCAATCGACGATGGGCAAGGCCGCCTTCGGCATGCTCGGACTCGGCGCGGAATACGGCGTGCTGATGCCTTACGGGCGGACGCAGGAGAGCGAATCCGACATCATCGGCGTCGATTTGATGGCGAAAGCCGGTTTCGATCCGCGCCAGAGCATCAACCTCTGGCAACGGATGAGCCAGGCGACGCAGGGCCAGCAAACCGCCGAATTTATGTCCACTCACCCCTCGCATGCGACCCGGATCCGCGATCTCGAACAGCACATGCCGCAGGCGATGGGCCTTTTCCAGCAGGCGCAAGCAACGGGCAGACGCCCTCAGTGTCAATAAGCGATGACGCCGTATTTACAACAGCTACAGCCCTACCCGTTTGAAAAGCTTGCCGCGCTGAAACAGGGCATCGCGCCGCCCGCCGGCAAGGCGCATATCGCCTTGTCGATCGGCGAGCCGGCGCATGCGACGCCGCATCTGATCCAGGAGGCGCTGCTGACGCACCTGCACGGCCTGTCCAATTATCCGACCACGAAAGGGTTGCCGGAGCTTCGGCAGACGATCTCGGCCTGGCTGACCCGGCGCTTCGGGCTTAAAGAAGGGCTGTTGAATCCCGAAACGCAGATCCTGCCGGTCAGCGGCACGCGGGAAGCCTTGTTTTCATTCGCGCAATGCCTGATCGACCGGACGAGCGATCCTGTCGTGGTGATGCCGAACCCGTTCTATCAAATCTACGAAGGCGCGGCGCTGCTCGCGGGCGCGGAGCCCTATTTCCTGAACACGGTCGAGGCGAACGCCTATCTGCCCGATTTCGACGCGGTTCCCGAAAGCGTCTGGCGGCGCTGCCAGCTGCTTTATATCTGCACGCCCGGCAATCCGAGCGGCGCGGTGATCGCGCGCGAAAGTTTGATCAAATTGCTCGAACTGGCCGAAAAATACGATTTTGTGATCGCCTCGGACGAGTGCTACAGCGAGCTTTACGACGACGAAAACAGCCCGCCTCCGGGCCTGCTCGAAGCCGCCTTCGCGGTCGGCAATACCGAGTTCAAACGCTGCGTGGTGTTCCACAGCCTGTCGAAACGCTCGAATGCGCCGGGCCTGCGCTCCGGCTTCGTCGCGGGAGATGCGGCGATTTTGCAGGACTATTTCAAATACCGGACCTATCACGGCGCGGCGCTGCCGCTGCCGACCCAGCATGCGAGCATCGCGGCCTGGAAGGATGAGAAGCATGTCGTCGAAAACCGCCGCCTGTACCGGGAAAAATTCGCCGCGGTGATCGAGATTCTAAAGGATGTCAGTTCATTGCATAAACCGCCCGCCGGTTTTTATCTCTGGCTCAAGACGCCGATAGACGATACCCGATTCGCGCAGCAATTGTTCGCACAGGAAAACGTGACCGTGCTGCCGGGCAGCTATCTGTCCCGCGATTTCGACGGCTTCAATCCGGGCCGGAATCATGTCCGCATCGCGCTGGTCGCGCCGCTCGAAGAATGCATCGAAGCGGCCCTGCGCCTCAAAAATTTCCTTAACACACTATCAAACCCACATGACTGAATTAGAAAACATCATCAACGCCGCGTTCGAACAGCGCGCCGACATCACTCCGGCCAACGTTTCTCAGGAAGTGCGCGGCGCGGTGCAGGAGTCCCTGAACCTGCTCGACACCGGCAAGGCGCGGGTCGCGGAAAAAAAAGACGGCGACTGGGTGACCCACCAATGGCTGAAGAAAGCGGTCCTGTTGTCGTTCCGGATCAACGAAAACCGGCTGATGGACGGCGGCAACACCCGCTATTACGACAAGGTCGAATGCAAGTTCGCGAACTACAGCGAAGAAGATTTCGCGAAGGCCGGCGTGCGGGTCGTGCCGAACGCGGTCGCCCGCCGCGGCTCCTACATCGCGCCCGGCGCGATCCTGATGCCGTCCTATGTGAACATCGGCGCCTATGTCGATAGCGGCACGATGGTCGATACCTGGGTCACGGTCGGCTCCTGCGCACAGATCGGCAAGAACGTGCATCTGTCCGGCGGCGTCGGCATCGGCGGCGTCCTGGAGCCGTTGCAGGCCGGTCCTACGATTATCGGCGACAACTGCTTCATCGGCGCGCGTTCCGAAATCGTCGAAGGCGTGATCGTCGAAGACGGCTGCGTGATTTCGATGGGCGTCTATATCGGCCAGAGCACCAAGATCTACAACCGGATGACCGGCGAAATCACCTACGGCCGCATCCCGGCCGGTTCGGTCGTCGTCTCCGGCAACCTGCCGTCTTCTGACGGCAAATACAGCCTGTACTGCGCGGTGATCATCAAGCAGGTCGACGAAAAAACGCGCAGCAAGACCGGCATCAACGAGCTGCTCCGCGACTGATCATTTGTCATTTACGACCGGGATAATACGTCCCGGTTTTTTCTTCCACCCACCCATCCGGATCTCCCATGAGCGAAAATCTTTCCAATAACGCGATCATCTATGCTTTGCTGTCTCTGAACAGCGAAATCCTTCTGCAAAAAGAGTATCTGGAGTCCGACGATGTGCCGGAAGAAGATCTCGACAACGAGCAAGACATTCTGGACGACCTCGAACAGGCCTTCATGGAATTCGTCGATGTGTACAAGGGCCGCTGCAAGGCCGACAAATCATTGCCTGACCTGGACGAACTGTTGAACAGCCAATTGTAATGATCACGCTGTTCGGAATAAAAAACTGCGACACCTGTAAAAAGGCGCGGCAGTGGCTGGAGCAGGCCGGCATCGCCCATCGTTTTCATGATTACCGTGTCGACGGCCTGCCGCCCGAACTGCTGCAACGCTTCATCGACGGCCTCGGCTGGGACAAGCTGCTGAACAAGAGCAGCACCAGCTGGAGGCAATTGAGCGCGGACCAACAGGCCGGTCTGACGGGGGAGAAAGCTTTCGCCTTGATGCTCGAAACGCCGACCTTGATCAAGCGCCCGATTCTGGATAGCGGAAATACCCTGACGCTCGGCTTCAAGGCCGATCAATACGAAGCACTGAACTTGAAGGACGCCAAAGGATGAGCGCAACGCTGGAATTATTGAAGGATTTGATCGGCCGCGAGTCGGTCACGCCGAAGGATGAAGGCTGCCAGGACGTGCTGGCCGCAAGGCTCGCGCCCTTGGGTTTTAACGAGGAAAGGCTGAATTTCGCAGACACCCAGAATATCTGGCTCAGAAAGGGCGATGCGAAACCGTTGTTCGTGTTCCTCGGCCATACCGACGTGGTGCCGACAGGTCCCTTGGAGGCCTGGCAGTCGCCGCCGTTCGAACCGACGATCCGGGGCGGCAGATTGTACGGACGCGGCGCGGCGGACATGAAAGGCAGCATCGCGGCGTTCACGACCGCGCTCGAGCGTTTCCTTACCAAGCATCCGGAGCATGAAGGCTCGATCGCTATCATGATGACCAGCGACGAGGAAGGCATCGCGACGCATGGCGTCGTGAAGGTCGTCGAGGTGCTCGAAGCGCGCGGCGAAAAGATCGATTGGTGTCTGGTCGGCGAACCGTCCAGCGACAAGAAGATCGGCGACGTGATCCGGGTCGGACGGCGCGGCTCCTTGTGCGCGAAAATGACCGTCGCGGGCATTCAGGGCCATGTCGCGTACCCCGAACTGGCCGAAAACCCGATCCATGCCTTCGCGCCGGCGCTGAAGGAATTGACCGAGGAAGTCTGGGATAAAGGCAACGTGTTTTTCCCGCCGACCAGCCTGCAAGTCTCGAACATTCATTCGGGCACCGGGGCCGAGAACATCATCCCCGGATCGGTCGAAGTGCTGTTCAACCTGCGCTTCTGCACCGAGCTCGACGAGCAGACGATCAAGCAGCGCACGCATGCGATCTTCGACCGCCACGGCCTGAACTACGACATTCAGTGGCGCCTGTCCGGCAATCCGTTTCTAACCTCCAAAGGCAAGTTGATCGATGCGGCACATGCGGCGATCGAAGCGGTAACCGGCTATGACACGCACGACGACACCGGCGGCGGCACCTCGGACGGGCGCTTCATCGCGCCGACCGGCGCTGAGGTGATCGAACTAGGCCCCTTGAACGAGAGCATCCATAAGGTCAATGAGAATGTCGGGCTTGAGGATCTGGAGACCTTGTCCGATATTTACGAACAGATATTGGTCAACCTGCTGGTTCGCCCCTAAAAAAATAGGAGGGTACGCATCGCGCACCCTCCTATCCTCATTACCGTCAATCTTACTTTGCCGGCTTACGGTTACAGCCTCGCCCGACTATCAGTCCTGCCGCCGATCCACAAAGGCACAGCCAGCACCAGCAAGCTTCCGAGCCAATACAAGAGCTGGCAATTGATCAGCGTATACGTCAGAGACGTTTGCAGCCGGTCGCCGAAATCGGGATGGTCCTGGACCAAATCGTAGCCGCTCATAAAAGCATGGGTTTCGCCGACGATCAGCGCCGGCACAGCAAAGATCAATACCCCGGCCAAGAGCCTCAGCGGCAGCAGAAAAATCAACGCGGCGATAAACAGCACCCAGCCTTGCAGTTGGCTATAGGTCAACGTGGTCATGAAGGCGGCATACAGCCTGTCCGCGAAGATCGGATAAGCGGTCGGGAAATTGGTGCCGATCATGATCTGGTAGATCTCGAAAGCCAACAGCGCCACGCCGGTACCGGCCAACAGGATGCTCAACTTACACACACCGCCAGTCTTTGCGGTCCCGCCGGTGATGCCGGCCAACAGTTGCCGCCAGTTCCGCTCGCCGCCGATAAAACCGAGCGCGAGCAAGCCCAAGATCCCGAACACCGGGATCAAGGTCAACGGATATGGAAAGCTCAAAAAGCGGCCGTTCAGAGTCATCGCCTGCGTTTTATAAAAGGCCAGCGCGACAAAGGTCAGAAACAGATAGCGGCTCCAGGCCGGCAAGCAGGCGCAGCCATGCGCAATCCGCAACGATTCCGCCGCGCGCTGGATCAGCAGTGCGCCGAACGCGAGGCCGAGAGCCGCAATCGACAGCGTATGAAAGCGCTCCATGCCGTTGTAGCTGGTGTACCAGAGATCGCCGGTCTGATTCACCAGCAGGGCGCTGAGCAACTGGGCAAAGCCGGCAAAGGCAAAGAGTTGCACGGCTGACAGCGCCTGCAGGCGTTTCGCGTAAAAACCGACGGCCAGCAGTGCCAGCAGGCCAGCAACAAACACCCGCATCGGCCAGTTCGGATTCTCGACCACCTTGCCGGTCAACGGAAACACCAGCTCGCGATCGACCGAATAAAGCCCCCAGTTCGCGCCGACCACACCTTCCAGCTTGCTCTTCCAGGGCTGGTTAAACGCCTCGACGACGTTGATGTCGAAGCCGTTTTTATCGGCGACCTGCACCAGCGAGCGGATGAATTTGGCTTCATTCACAACGCTCGGCACCGCCGGCCCCCGCTGGCGGCCGGCGCTCGGCCAGCCGGATTCGCCGATCAGGATCGGCTTGCCGGGATAGGCATCGCGGATGCGCTGATAATTCTTCACGATATGGTCGGCGGTCTTATCGACCAGCAACGGCTCGTCTTCCCAGTACGGCAGGATGTGCACGGTAAAGAAATCGACCTCTTTCGCGATTTCCGGATAACGGATGTAATACGACCAGACATCCGCATAAGACACCGGCTGCTTGATCGCCTGCTTGACCCGGCGAATATAACTCAACAGCTGCTCGGGCTCGAGTTCGCCGCGCATCAGCACTTCGTTGCCGATGATGACCCGCGTGATCACATCCGGATATTCGTTCGCCGCCTTGATCAGGGCCGCAATCTCTTCCTCGTTATCCTTCGCCATATTCATGCTGGTCAGCCAGGCGCCCTGAATCATTTTCAGGCCGTGTTTACGCGCCAGCGCCGGCACCTCGGCCAGTCCTTTCGAACTCGCGTAGGTACGGATCGTACGCGATTGGCCGGCCAACAGGCGTAAATCTTCGTCCATTTGCTCCGTACTCGGAAAGACCTGAGTCAACGGACTCTGTCCTTCCCGAAACGGCGCGAAAGAAACGCTGTTGACCTTGCCGCCGGGCACATCGACGCCGGTATCCTGCGGCAGATTGTTCAGCCAGGTGATCAAGGCATTGCCGACCACCACCAATGCGATAAATAAAACGGTTCGTGCAAGTTTCATAAGTCAAGGAAAGCTCTACGAAAAAAATATAGCCTGCTATCATAGCGCACCGCAGGCTGAGATTGCCAATTAGAGTGGCATGACAGCAATTCTCAATTTAGCCCGTTCCCTGATAAAGTTGGCGACTTACTCGACTAATTTGGGTCACATTCGATGTCTTATCCCTTCGCCGTGTTTGAAAAATTCACTCAACCGACCCTGGTCAATCAA
>Ga0208118_100023_pt1 | contig 152968 bp, 127 predicted proteins | sample LakWasMet34_HOW6_2_FD_183876 | JGI IMG/M metagenome (GOLD analysis project Ga0208118, IMG submission 183876) | Freshwater sediment methanotrophic microbial communities from Lake Washington under simulated oxygen tension - Sediment Metagenome... | ecosystem: Environmental > Aquatic > Freshwater... | reverse complement strand
CGGAAAACGCGCGGCTGTGATTCAAACCTTGCTCGGCACGGCCAAGCTCAACGGCCTCGATCCTTCGGCCTGGCTAAAAGACACCCTCGAAAAACTGCCTACCTGGCCTAACAGCCGTATCGACGAATTACTGCCTTTCGGCAAATCACATTAAATCACGCCCCCATCAACCTCGCTATGTGGTAGGGTTGGACGCTTACGGTATAGCGGCCAAACATATCTCTATAAATCACTTGAGGAGTTCAAACATGAATAAATTCACTATGGCATCCATTGTGCTTATGACCATACCGGTCGCCGGTATGGCCGCTCCAGAGCAAGCCACGGGTCATACAGCCGGATCCCCCATTGACCAATCTCATCCGGGATCCACTCTGTCCGCTTCTGAAAATGCCTCCGCGAAACATTTGGCGGCGGCTGCGGCTCATGAACAAGCAGCAATGCATCATAAGGCCGCCGCTAACGCTCAGCAGCCGAAGCAAGCAAAGGAACATGCCATGGCAGCTGAAAAAGCCTCCTTAGCGGCTTGTGAAAAAAGCAAAGAAGCCTTCACGTCCCCGCCAGGCAAGTAAGGATGCGGTCAAAAATAACTTACTTGCAGTCCCCCTAACCTGCCAGGTTTTAAAAATCTGGCAGGTCTTCAATCGGGAAGTTATTTCTAACGAAATCTATGACCCGCTGTTGTCCTCGCCAGAGGCATATCGCAGCAGGTTCATTCGCGCCCTGGCGACCCACTTGGCAGCTTATCGCTCTTCCCGATCCCCCTCTCGCAATCCATCTGAGGACAGCCCCCAACCGCATCAAGTAATCGATTCCACAACTTGCCATCCTATGAATTGAATTTACGATTGCGCTTCGCCCTGTTCTGAATCAGCGGGATTCCCCAAATCATGCTCCCACAGCATCAAAACCAATATATTGGAGATAACCGATTATCTCCAATGTACGACACCGAGCAGACTCTAAAAAGTCTTTCCAGTACACTTTCCATCAACTTACTTTTAGTGGAGTTACGTCATGAAAATTGGTAGATATTTAATTGGCTGGTTGTTGGGTGTGCCGGTGATTGTTCTGGTCATTATTTATTTTTTGTTCAATTAACCGCTCATAACTTTGGGTAATCCACCCACATTCATTTAAAAAATGAGGAGTTTACTATGTCTGCACGATTATCGTTAATTATGTTCACTTTAACGGTCGGTTTAAACATAATGACCGGTACTGTTCGAGCCGAGCAGGATGCCGCAATCTATTTGGCGGCCGGCGACTCGGCATTGGACAATACCGGGCGCAATGTACGCGACAAGAGTGACGCCACTTTAACCCCGGAAGATCAAATGGAAAACGAAAGTGATATCACTATCACCGCTACCATACGTCAAGCCGTGGTTAAAGATGAGTTGCTGTCAGTCAATGCGCAGAATATAAAAATCATCACACGGAATGGGGTGGTGACTTTACGCGGGCCTGTTAAAAGTGAAGCCGAAAGCATGAAACTGCAACAAATCGCCAAGCAAACGCCTGGTGTAGTGCAGGTAGATAATCAACTTGAAAATATAGCGCCATAAAGGCTTGGGAGAGTGTCATGAGTAAAGCAGTTTTTTGTATCGCCCAAAGTATCGATCAGACAGAGAGCATTGTTAATGACCTGAAGAATGCAGGTTTTTCGAACAATGATATATCCGTGCTACTTCCCGATAAATCCTCCACCAAGGATTTTGCTCATGAAAAGCACACCAAAGCGCCGGAAGGGGCGGCTATTGGTGGGACAGTGGGTTTGGGCACTGGCGCTGTGATCGGGTTGTTGGCCGGGATTGGCAGTCTGGCTATTCCGGGTGTCGGTGCATTTATCGCCGCAGGCCCCATTATGGGTGCGTTGAGCGGTGCGGCAGTCGGCGCCGCCACGGGCGGCTTGGCGGGAGCCTTGATCGGGATGGGTATTCCGGAGTATGAAGCCAGACGCTATGAAGGAAAAATCAAGGGAGGAAGTGCCTTGATTTCTGTCCATGCATCTAGCAGCGAAGCGATTGATAAGGCAAAAGAAATCTTCGAGCGGGCTCATGCGGAGGATATTTCCTCGACTGAGGAATCGTCAGTAAATACTTAAACTTGATGTTGCTATTGCACGTAATGCAGTTTTTAATTTAAGAATTATCAATTCAATTCGCTCAGACTTTCAAATTGAGCCAACCGGAGAAAACCTATGATTAACACCAACCAGATTAAACCTGATATGCCCGTTGTCTGTTCCCAGGACGGCCAGTTTGCCACTGTCGATCATATGGAAGGTGCGGGTACCATCAAGCTGAAGAAAGATAAGACCGGTCAGCACCATTACATTCCGGTAAGCTGGGTAACCTCAACCGAGGGCGGCAAGGTTAAAATAGATCGTCCGGGAGATCAAGCAATGCAGGAGTGGTCGTCGACTTCGCCAAATGATGTAGGCCAATGACTTTAATTGGAAATAAAAAAATGAAGCCGGTCAGTAAAACCTTTTTCAAGGGGCTAATCGCTATTATCCCCCTTATACTCACCCTTTATTTACTCCTCTGGCTTGCCGACACTGCAGAATTGGTGCTGGGAAATATCTTCAAGTTTTTCTTACCTGACAGCTGGTACATAAAAGGCTTGGGGTTTGTATTGGGTCTTGCTGTAGCCTATTTTTTCGGAAGCTTTCTGGAGACTCGAACTTTTCCCAGACTGTTCATTAGCTTTGAAGAGTTTGTGCTCCAGATTCCCGTTGTTAAAAGCATATATACAGCGATACGCGATTTTATTTCTCTTTTTTCCAGTGAACAGAAAGGGAAATTTAATAAAGTAGTTTTGGTAAATATACCTCTCTTCAATGGTCAACAGATAGGTTTTATTACAGTTTCTGATATCGAAGAGCATTCACATACTTTTATTGCCGATGACCAAGTTGCCGTATTTTTGCCATTCAGTTATCAGATGGGTGGCAACACGGTCATTATGTCACGGGAAAATATAGTAGAAATAGATATGTCTGTTGAGGATGCTCTGCGTTTTATCGCAACAGCCGGCGTTGTTGGCAGTGTTAATGGTGAGAAAAATAAAAGTTAAAGGCTTTAAATTTCACTAAAATGAAAAAATATACCGCAGTCAAATCCGTCTATGACATAACAATCCGTCATACAGTTGTTTAAGCGCTTCGGCCATCTCATTTGGGCCAACCGGATTCCAGCAGGGCAATAGCTAGAAGATCGTTAAAAGCATGCACGCGGGTTAAATGGATATTCGTTAAGATTCATTAAACTGATTACCGCAATTGTTAAAAACTGGCTTATTACCTGCTGAACCGGCTACTTCAGAGTTCGGCTTCATTACATGTTACTTGTTTTGTTATATTTTCCCATTATCTCCCAACAAGTAACGAATAAAGCCGCAATGATGGGACCTAATACAAATCCTGTTAATGAAAACCAGGTTAATCCACCCAGGGTTGATACCAGTACAAGATAATCTGACATTTTACTGTCTTTACCTATCAGGCGCGGCCGTAGAAAATTATCCGTCATGCCAATGACTAAAATACCGACTGTAAAAACGATAGCCGCTTTTAAAGTTTGACCTTGTAATAATAGAATTACCGCGGCGGGCCCCCAAATTAGAGTGCTGCCTATCGGCAATAAAGATAAAACTATCATTAACATACCCCATAAAAAAGCAGCGGGAATGCCTACAAACCAAAATAATAATCCCCCTATACTCCCCTGAATGACGGCGACTATTAACCCGCCTTTAACAGTCGCTTTGGCTACGCTGGTGAAACGTTCAAATAATTCTGTTTCGATGTTGTCTCCAATTGGAACCAGAGAAATGAGTTTTCTTATCAAGAGATTACCATCCCGCAATAGAAAAAACAGAATGTAGAAAGCCAAGACAAATTGAACGATAAGATTTAATAGGTTCTGGGTCAATGCGGGGAGTTGTTGTGCTATATATTTTACTGCTTGTGTAAAGGAATCCCCTACTGAGACGCTTATCTGCTCAACGCTCAATGCTTGTATATGTGAAAGCTTATTGAATTTTGGCAAAAGAAGCGCGAGAGTTTCTTGAAAATAGACTTGAGGGTTTATTTCCCCGCTTTGAATTTTTTGATAAAAGATTGTACTTTCCTCCGTTATCATCAAGGTAATGGTTAACAAAGGGATCACAAAAACCAGGATAATCATTATCATGGTTAAAAACAACGACAGTATTTCCGAATTTTTAAAATATAGCCTAAACCGCTGATAAACAGGATCAAAAACTACCGCCAAAATAATGGCCCAAAAACAGGCTAATAAAAAATCTTTAATCAATAGGAAAAAAGAGACCGTTACTAACAATACAAAGGCCAGAAAAAGAATATAAGGGGTATTTTTTTGCATGAAAAACAAGATTAAAAAATGAATCGGTTTGGCATCCTATCATAGCGATGATGTGTTTCCAAAACCGGTGGAATCGAGAGTGAATGCCATGAGTCCACCGCTGTCAATTCAGGCGTAATAAAGATATCACGCCTGAAATCAAAAGGGCCTTGACGCCCACAAGAGCAATAATATCCTTATCAAGCGAGTGTTCTGATGCTCGCTTCCCTGCCCCACTGACGTGTCTTGGCTGCGGCAATGAAGTGATCCAGGTTACCGATGTCAATCACACCGGCGTCTTGTTCGATAGCCGCTGTTTTCACTAAGGCTTCGCCACCTTTGTCAACGCCGATCGCTTTCAGATGACCGAAGGCGGCGCGTACGAATTCGATGGCGGCGGCTTCCTTGCCCAATAACGCGGCGGCTTCGCTGGAAAGAATGATGGCGACCGCGTCGAACATAACCGACGGCGTGCCGGCCAATTGGCCATCGATTTTCAAAAGCGAGCCGTTGGCGAGTTTCGCTTCACCGATTTTCGCGGCGATAAGCTTCACTTTTGCGCCTGCAGCGGCGACTTCCTGCTTGACAGCTTCGATGCTTGCCGCGTCCGATCCGTCCGCGATCAATACCCCGATAGCACGACCTTCGAGCGTATCCTTCATCTTGCCTATAAGCTGCAGCGCCGGGGATAGGTCCAACTCCTGAACTGCAACAGCAGTAGTTGGCGCCTGCGGCAGTTCGCTCATACCGAGGCCAGAGGCGACCCGTTGTGCGAGGTCCTTTTCGATATGGCGCAGGTGACCGACCATGGCATCACGGATATGCGGATGCTCGACCTTCGAGAGCTCAAATACCAAAGCGGAGGCAAGATGCGCCTGTTCGTAAGGAGACTGGCTGAGATAGAATTGCCGTGCCTGGCTGTAATGGTCGGCAAAGCTCTCCGCCCGAATCCGACCCTTTGCGCCGGTCTCGTCCATCGCTGCGCTGCGAAAACCCCTCTCCGGTTGTTCGCATGGGGAATCCTCTGCCAGGGTATTCGGTTCGTAGGCCACGCGTCTGGCCGGTTGCGCCATTTGCATATGACCGTCGCGCTGGTGATTGGCGAACGGGCACTGCGGCGCATTCACGGGTATCTGGTGGAAATTCGACGAACCCAGGCGGGATAACTGTGTGTCCAGATACGAAAACAGACGCCCCTGCAATAACGGATCGTTGGAGAAATCGATGCCGGGCATGACATGGGACGGGCAAAAAGCCACTTGCTCTGTCTCCGCAAAAAAATTGTCCGGCCAGCGGTTGAGCACCATGCGCCCGATAACTTGTAGCGGCACGAGTTCTTCCGGTATCAGTTTGGTCGCATCGAGATGATCGAATGGGAAGCCATCGGCTTCCTCTTGCGAGAACAACTGCACAGCCAAGTCCCATTCCGGAAAATCGCCGGCGCTGATCGCTTCGAACAGGTCGCGGCGATGAAAGTCGGAATCGGCGCCGGCAATCTTGACCGCCTCGTCCCAGAGGGTGGATTGCAAACCGAGTTTCGGCCGCCAATGGAATTTCACGAAGGTCGATTCGCCCGCTGCATTGACCAGACGAAAGCTATGAATACCGAAGCCTTCGATCATCCGTAGCGAACGCGGCAAGGTGCGGTCGGACATGATCCACATCACCATATGCATCGATTCCGGTGTCAGTGAAATATAGTCCCAGAAGGTGTCATGCGCCGACGCTGCCTGCGGAAAGCCGCGATCGGGTTCCATCTTGACGGCATGAACGAGGTCGGGAAATTTGATGGCATCCTGAATGAAAAACACCGGGATATTATTGCCGACCAGATCCCAATTGCCCTCTTTCGTGTAAAACTTGACGGCGAAGCCACGAACATCGCGCGGGGTATCGGCCGAGCCGGCCCCCCCAGCTACGGTTGAGAAACGTGTGAACAAAGGCGTTTGCTCGCCCACTTCGGTCAGCACTTTGGCTGTTGTGTATTTTTCCAGGGATTGGGTCAGTTCGAAAAAACCGTGCGCACCCGTACCGCGCGCATGGACGACGCGCTCCGGAATCCGCTCGTGGTCGAAATGCGTGATTTTTTCACGCAGGATGAAATCTTCCAGCAGCGTCGGACCGCTCGGATTGGCTCTCAGGGAGTTCTGATTGTCGGAAACCGGCAAACCCTGATTCGTCGTCAACACAGGCTGATCGCCGGAGGCCGTCTGGTGCCACTCTCCACCACTAGCGACTGAAACTGTTACTTCTTCTGGCCCAGACTGTGTCGATTTGCTTTTGACAGCTAGAACCTCTGTTTTGGCTTTGGTCATCATGAATCTCCAGTTGATTTTGCGCGACGGCAACGTGTTACCGCGGCGCTGTGGGTGATAAAAATGTCACTTTATAAGAAAAGCGGTCTCGCGTTGGGAGTCCAGCGGCGACGATTGTTAAAGCTTGCATAATGAATAGCGCAGCTTTGATGGAACTACCTCGCTCAAGAATGACCTGTTATGTCGGATGCAAGCAGTTATCGCTTTGACCTTCGGCGCGGCTACTGACTGCACCTGAAGCCGCTGCCACCGGTTGGATTTGCCGTTCGAACATATGATCCGACGCGTCCTATTGATAGAAGGACTTCATCATCCAGGCTAAAGGCAAGGCCGTGTATAAGGTATGGATCGAGGTCATGAGGTTCAGCGCAGTCCTCAAGGGTGTAGTCTCGGTAGTGCGTAGCTTATCGGCGGCGCCGCGTGATTTGGTAGTTTGACGCTGGGTAAGTTCGCCAAGGATAAAACCGATGCCGCCCGCCAGCAGCAAAGTGGCCGGAGCGGTCACTTGTTGGTGTATGTTTCGGGCCAGCGTAGCGGTGCGAACACCGACCCTTTGTTGACGGTTCAATAGCTCTCGCTCCGCAGCCCTGATTTGAGCCCTCAGTGACTTGGGTTTGTTTCGCTTTAGAAAGGAAGCCCTTGATCATGTCTTCTCCGTATCCCGTCGCCCAGAGGGCGTGGTCTGAAAACTGCGAAGGGTCGCGGGAAATTGTAGATAGCGACTCTTACGGCGTATCACACCAAAGAGTAAACGCGTGAGCATCAAATTGAATGCGACGGCAAGCAGTATGGCGCTACTCGTTGCCACGACGTCATGCTCGACCAGTTCCAGCACGGCGGCGGCCATGAGTCCTAGCCAAGCACCGATCAGCAACACGCCAACCATCACTCCGGCCACGATCATGCCCACCAGGCTCTTGCCCGCCCGCTGCGTCTCCAGCGCGGCAATCCTCCATCAATTGCTGCTCGGCATTTTTTAGTTGTTCGCCTTTTTCGCCAAGCGCTTCTGCAGCCTGATTGGTCGCACTAACTAGCGACCTTATCGACCGCCTCATGTGCGGAATTAGGTGCTTTGTCTATGGTTTCCATGATAAATTCCTCTCTGTTTGAGCCGCAGGTCATTGCAGCGTTCGGGTTTATGATATTTGCCGATCTAACGGCCGCTCACCAATCGGCTCAGCAGAAAGCCGATCGCTACCGCGATACTCACCGACGTTATGGGGTTGTCGCTGATAAAACCTGAGCAATTCTTCATCAATTGCTGCTCGGTTTTTTTCAGTTGTTTGCCTTTTTCGCCAAGCGTTTCCGCAGCCTGGCTGGTTGCATCGGCGATCTTATCGTAAGCCGCATGTGCGGAATTGGATACTTTGTCTGTAATTTCCATGGTAGTTTTCTCGTCTATTTAAGTTTATTTGAATTGTATTTCATTCTTGACTGACTCCGCGCCTCCCGTGCCACTGCCACCGCTTTGGTAATATCGGCACTGGAATTCACGAAGCCGCAGGACTGCCTAAGCAGGATGCAATGTTGGCAACACTCATCGCGATTGGGCCTTCCTGACCTTGACCGGCTGGGTTTTGCCTCTCTCCGCCTGCAACTCGTGCTTGCGTTGGATCAAAGCAGCACCTAGAGCACTAGAGCAGCGGTGTCGACCTTGGCTTTCTTTGCCTTGGGAAACATTTTTCCTCTTCTTCCTTTACATGATGATCGATGCTCTCGCCGAGCACGGTAACCGTTGCGTCATAGTGGTCGTGACTGGTGTCATGGCCTCTAGTTGCGCAATAAGGTTCTTGGCTCCGGCATGCTCTACGTCAGCTTCGTCCATCAAATCGTTGTCCTTGATGACGGCGCGAACCGCCGGGTAAAAGATCTCTTCCGCGGCTTGGGCATGGATGGTCAGCTCCATGCATATCTGCCGAACTACTTCTGCTTTTGCTTTATCGTTGCCATCGCCCTTGGCGAGTCTGGCAAAATCCACTAACAGTTTTTTTACCTTCTTGTGGTCTTCAGTGAGTAACGTGATGGCTTCCTCTCCGTGCTGCATTGCGGGTTTAAGTGCGGTCTTCGTCATAACTTTGTCCTCAAAAATTTTAAAGGTCAAACTTGGGGGTTCCACGTCACACGGCTGTTTACGGTTGCGGAATGTCGCGGGCTGCCAACCTGGACTGACTCAGAAGCTATGCCCCTGGACGATGGTTCGTCTCGCATGTAGCCATGATAGGTTCGCCAGTCCAATAAATCGGTTCGTTACCTTACACAGCGTAAGATTTTTTTTTGCGGGCTCGGAACCCCCTGCGAATCGGTGACGGCAGGCAGCAGGCTCCGGTTTTATGAAATGATCATCGATCGATATTGGCCCGGTGGCATTGCAGGCATACTGAAGAACCAACCGGACAATGGACCGTGGTTTTTGAAAATGGCGGACTCAAAGCGTCGGTTTTCAAAAGCAATCCTGATTAGCAATTGGCCATAAGACAAACCCACGGCAACCCTATACCGAAAACAGCCCACATCAATACGGACTCGAAGTTCAATAGAACAAGACGCTTTCATTGATCAATTCTGAAACAAAGTCATAGAGGAGGATCTTCCATCCAGCTCGTCTGCAATCAGAGCCCCGGTTCCGGCAAGTGCGTATGGTTGACGTAGATGACAAGGGCGGCATTTCATTAAGCTACCTTGTCATCTACACAAGTATTGGAAAATTTACCGAAGGAAAATTGAACTAAAAAAGAAATTTGGGAGTTCAAAAATAATTTTCGAAAAACCTGCGTCTGGTCAGATAAAAATAGTTTATCTCCAATGTTCGACAACGCCCAGAATTTAGGACGCTTTTCCATTAGACTTTTAATCAACGTGCATAATCATGTTTTTTGACAGCATTTTTGAAGGCAAGCCAAATCAACAATTAACAAATTATTACACGAATATTTTAGGACTGGGCGAGTCGAAGGATCTAAGGTCCATTTATGAGGCTCATAAAGAGGCAGTTTCCAGTTTACAGGCACTCATCAGTCGACTGGGAGGAACTCCCTGTGAGGACTCAGGAGCGTGGGGAACTTGGGCGGAAATAATCCAGGGAAGCGCTAATCTGCTGTTAATTCTATTAATGTAGCTGAATAGAAAGAAACGGCTAAAAACAAGTAATGAACAGATATCGCTGTGATTATGCGGCGAAATCTTGTTATTGTTTATTAATTTGGAGGCTTATATGTCTATATTTAATGCTGAAGATTCAACAAGATCAAGCCTGGATCGCGTTCGTAGCTCCACCGCTTCCCATGTGAACGAAGAAATAGATATTCAAACGGATATAAATATTCAACGTTATAACGGCAAAAGCAAGGCGGAAATTCTTGAGCGCATTCAAATGCTGGATAAGGAATGGGATATAGAGCGAGTGCTTGAGGTCAATGCCTCTACTTTAGCCCTAACCGGTCTAATTCTTGGCTTAACCAAAAATCGAAAATGGCTATTCCTGCCCGGCATTGTTTTGCCGTTTCTTTTGCAGCATGGTTTGCAAGGATGGTGCCCTCCCTTACCCCTATTACGCCGGCTTGGTATCCGTACCCGGGGAGAAATCGACCGTGAAAAATACGCGCTTAAAGTCCGACTGGAGAAAAGCTGAGTTGATTCTATTTAGAACAAACTTTTGTTACAACGAATACTGCTAAAAACCTACCTGGTGAGCAATAATTTTTAGCCAATTTGTAACAAATACATAACTCACATTCATGTTGCCTGGATTATACCGTCACAAATCTGTCTGTAACAGATTTGCATTAACCCGAAGGGTATCAGGAAAAATTTCTTCAAAACAAACAGTGATTACCTGGATAATCAGGCACATTGTTGATAACTGTTTTTATGTCATTACCTCCAATGTAGAGACAAAGGTTAAATAGTATTCAATGTCAGCCATACTCCAATAATATCCTACCCGTCTGCTGAATTCCCGGCAAGATTTGATTTCGTTCTACCAACGTATTCGCAATATGATTGCAGCCATTTGCGCTCCATTGAAGCTGGACGATTATCTAATTCAAAGCATTGTCGATACCAGTCCGCCTAAATGGCATCTGGCCCATGTGACATGGTTCTATGAAACCTTTTTGCTACTGGATTTCCTGCCGAATTACCAGTCCTTAAACCCGGATTATAGTTATTTGTTTAATTCCTATTATCAAACCGTTGGCAATATGCATGCGCGTGAGCACGTGATTTATTGTCCCGTTCGACTGTTGAACAGATCTACAATTATCGTTCTGACATAGATAAGCAAATGATAGATTTGCTCACTGGGATTGATGAAAGCCAGTGGCAAAAAATCGCTTTCCAGATTGCTTTTGGCCCGCACCATGAACAGCAACACAAGTAACTGCTGTGTATGGATATTAAGCATAACTTGTGGAGAAATCCTATGCGCCCGGCTTATCTGGAGCAGCCCCAGTGGATTATTGAAATGACGGATGAAAAACCGGATTTTCCCATTGGCTACTTACCAGATGGGTGGAATCACGGTTATTGTGTCACGTGAAAATGTAGTGGAATTAGATATGTCTGTTGAGGACGCTCTGCGTTTTATCACAACGGCCGGCGTTGTAGGCAAGTCAATGCCGATCAACGTGTTGACAGGCTTTCTTAGCGCCTTAACTCAAACAGGAAATCCTACCATAGGCACCATCACCCCCAGTCCCAAAGAAAACTCATAACTCTATGTTCTGTGCCGCACCGACTGCGTTTATCTTCGCGAGTATGTTGGCTTAAGTTAGAGTAAACATCATTCACGCTCTGATTATGGGGATCTGGCGATCGCAAGGATGGGAGTAAGGACCCTCATCAATATCACTTATGATAGGAGATTAACATGAACTACGAAGATCGCGATACCTACGGTATATACAAACGCAAACCCGGCCACGAAAGGGGACCCGGTCCTCGTCTAATGGGCGCCGACACCCTGATTGGAAATGAGGTCTGTAACCCAAAAGATGAAAACTTGGGTGAAATCAAGGAAATTATGTTGGATACGTCCAACGGCAAAGTGTGTTATGCGGTGTTGTCCTTTGGCGGTTTCCTCGGAATGGGGGAAAAGCTTTTTGCGGTACCGTGGAGTGCATTGAAGCTCGATACGGCGAACAAGCGCTTTGTGCTAAACGTGGAAAAGGATCGACTCAAAAATGCACCGGGATTCGATAAGAACGACTGGCCCGACATGGCAGACCAGTCTTGGGTTGATAAAATTCATTCGTACTATGGAACTAAGCCATACCTGGACCCGCCGCGCATGTAACGACTGCATCCGGTGTTAAATCTTTCTATTGAGGAGTTCAAACATGAATAAATTCACTATGGCATCCATTGTGCTTATGACCATACCGGTCGCCGGTATGGCCGCTCCAGAGCAAGCCACGGGTCATACAGCCGGAGCCCCCATTGACCAATCTCATCCGGGATCCACTCTGTCCGCTTCTGAAAATACCTCCGCGAAACATTTGGCGGCGGCTGCGGCTCATGAACAAGCAGCAATGCATCATAAGGCCGCCGCTAACGCTCAGCAGTCGGAGCAAGCAAAGGAACATGCCATGGCAGCTGAAAAAGCCTCCTTAGCGGCTTGTGAAAAAAGCAAAGAAGCCTTGACGTCCCCGCCAGGCAAGTAAGGATGCGGTCAAAAATAATTTACTTGCAGTCACCCTAACCTGCCAGGCTTTAAAAATCTGGCAGGTCTTCAATCGGGAAGTTATTTCTAACGAAATCTATGACCCGCTGTTGTCCTCGCCAGAGGCATATCGCAGCAGGTTCATTCGCGCCCTGGCGACCCACTTGGCAGCTTATCGCTCTTCCCGATCCCCCTCTCGCAATCCATCTGAGGACAGCCCCCAACCGCATCAAGTAATCGATTCCACAACTTGCCATCCTATGAATTGAATTTACGATTGCGCTTCGCCCTGTTCTGAATCAGCGGGATTCCCCAAATCATGCTCCCACAGCATCAAAACCAATATATTGGAGATAACCGATTATCTCCAATGTACGACACCGAGCAGACTCTAAAAAGTCTTTCCAGTACACTTTCCATCAACTTACTTTTAGTGGAGTTACGTCATGAAAATTGGTAGATATTTAATTGGCTGGTTGTTGGGTGTGCCGGTGATTGTTCTGGTCATTATTTATTTTTTGTTCAATTAACCGCTCATAACTTTGGGTAATCCACCCACATTCATTTAAAAAATGAGGAGTTTACTATGTCTGCACGATTATCGTTAATTATGTTCACTTTAACGGTCGGTTTAAACATAATGACCGGTACTGTTCGAGCCGAGCAGGATGCCGCAATCTATTTGGCGGCCGGCGACTCGGCATTGGACAATACCGGGCGCAATGTACGCGACAAGAGTGACGCCACTTTAACCCCGGAAGATCAAATGGAAAACGAAAGTGATATCACTATCACCGCTACCATACGTCAAGCCGTGGTTAAAGATGAGTTGCTGTCAGTCAATGCGCAGAATATAAAAATCATCACACGGAATGGGGTGGTGACTTTACGCGGGCCTGTTAAAAGTGAAGCCGAAAGCATGAAACTGCAACAAATCGCCAAGCAAACGCCTGGTGTAGTGCAGGTAGATAATCAACTTGAAAATATAGCGCCATAAAGGCTTGGGAGAGTGTCATGAGTAAAGCAGTTTTTTGTATCGCCCAAAGTATCGATCAAACAGAGAGCATTGTTAATGACCTGAAGAATGCGGGTTTTTCGAACAATGATATATCCGTGCTACTTCCCGATAAATCCTCCACCAAGGATTTTGCTCATGAAAAGCACACCAAAGCGCCGGAAGGGGCGACTATTGGTGGGACAGTGGGATTGGGCGCTGGCGCTGTGATCGGGTTGTTGGCCGGGATTGGCAGTCTGGCTATTCCGGGTATCGGTGCGTTTATCGCCGCAGGCCCCATTATGGGTGCGTTGAGCGGTGCGGCAGTCGGCGCCGCCACGGGCGGCTTGGCAGGAGCCTTGATCGGGCTGGGTATTCCGGAGTATGAAGCCAGACGCTATGAAGGAAAAATCAAGGGAGGAAGCGCCTTGATTTCAGTCCATACATCTAGCAGCGAAGCGATTGATACGGCAAAAGAAATCTTCGAGCGCGCTCATGCAGAGGATATTTCCTCGACTGAGGAATCGTCAGTAAATACTTAAACGTGATGATGCTATTGAACGTAACCAAGAAATAATCATAGAGGAGTTTTACGATGCATAACATTGAAACACTTAACAAATTGCTCAAAGATGAATTAACAGCAACGGAATCTTATCAAAAGGCATTGGATAAACTACAGGAAGATGGCGAACTCGCCGGATCGGAATCAATAAAGCCCATTTATGAGGCTCATAAAGATGCGGTTTCCAGTTTACAGGCACTCATCAATCGACTGGGAGGAACTCCGGCTGAGGACTCAGGAGCCTGGGGCACGTGGGCGGAAATAGTCCAGGGCGGCGCTAACATTCTGGGTAAAAAAGCTGCGCTAAAGGCTTTGCAGAAAGGAGAAAAAAATGGCGCAGAGGATTATGAGGAAGCGCTGCAGGATACTGAGCTGTCTTCGGATGTTCGTTCTTTGATTCAAATGAAGCTGCTGCCTGCTCAACAAGCGCATATAAGCACGTTGGATCGACTTTTGGATGCGGCAGCTTAGGCTTGCCAGCCTAGTCTGCAGTTTTTAGTGATGTCAGCGTGGACCCTAGTGGGTTCGCGCTGACATTATTTATTGCGTTACCGGATTTTAAATACCAGTCTAATCCAGCCTGCAACACATTGTCTAGCAGCCATTAAAATAGGAAAATTTCCCATTAATAGGCAATAAAAATCTGGACTCATATATTACCAAACCCAGGAGTTTCAACATGCTTTCAACTGTACCCGATGTGATTTTTAAAACCCGTGTTCGTGACGAAAGTATCGGAGGCGACAACCCGTTTCGCTGGCAGGATGTCAGCACCGATGATATCTTTAAGGGGAAAAGAATTGTTGTTTTCGCGCTTCCCGGCGCCTTTACACCGACCTGCTCAAGCAAACATTTGCCCGGCTATGAGGCCAAATATCAAGAACTCATTGATCAGGGTATTGATGAAGTTTACTGCGTGAGTGTTAATGATGCCTTTACCATGTTTCAATGGAGCAAGCATCTGGACATCAAGCATGTAAAAATGCTGCCCGACGGCAATGGCGATTTTACCCGAGCCATGGACATGCTGGTGAAAAAAGAAAACTTTGGTTTTGGCAATCGTTCATGGCGCTATTCAATGCTTGTCGAGGATAAAAAGATTATTAAATTATTCAGCGAACCCGGCCGCGTTGATAATTGCCCTGATGACCCCTTTACTGTAAGCGATGTCGATACCCTGCTGGATTATGTAAAACATAACAAAAAATAACCGGAATTGTCCTTCATTCCATACCTTTTATTGATCAACGGAATACTCCAGTGACTCAATATGACTACGACCTGTTTGTGATTGGCGCAGGCTCAGGAGGCGTGCGTGCAGCCCGTATGGCATCCGGTCATGGCGTAAGGGTAGCCATCGCTGAAGAGCGTTATTTAGGCGGCACCTGTGTTAATGTGGGTTGTGTCCCCAAAAAACTGTTTGTTTATGCCTCCCAATTCAAAGATCAGTTCAATGCAGCAGCGGGTTTTGGCTGGACAGTGGGTAAATTGACTTTCAACTGGACAAGCTTGCTCACCAACAAAAATCAGGAGATTGAGCGCCTACATACTGTCTACTACAACCTGCTGCAAAAATCAGGCGTCAGTATTATCAATGGCAAAGCAAATTTGCTCGATGCGCATACTGTCGCTGTCGGTGGTACCGAATACAGTGCCGAACGCATACTGATTGCAACAGGGGGCTGGCCGTCTGTTCCCGACATACCCGGTAAGCAACACGTCGTCACATCGAACGCAATGTTTTTCCTAAAACAATTGCCCAAACGTATCGTTATTGTCGGTGGCGGCTATATCGCGGTGGAATTTGCCGGCATTCTTCATGGCCTTGGAGTGAATACGACAATTTGTCATCGGGGAGACAAATTACTTCGTGGTTTTGATGAGGATGTACGTGATTTTCTGACTGATGAAATGACCAAGAAGGGTATTCATATTCTTCTCAATACCGATATTGAAGCGATAGAAAGATCAGGCGATTGCTTCTCAGCGCGGTTAATTGATGGCGGCAAAGTGAGCACAGACATGGTGATGTATGCCACTGGCAGAGCACCGAATTCAACCGGATTTGGACTAGAGACGCTTGGCGTCGAACTGGACACGGAAGGTGCGATTAAGATCAACAATAACTATCAAACCAATGTGCCGTCGATCTATGCACTGGGTGATGTGACTAACCGAATGAACCTGACTCCGGTAGCGATAGCAGAGGGCATGGCCCTGGTGAATCAATTGTATGGCAATCAACCAAGACCGGTAGATTATGACAATATTCCCACTGCAGTTTTCAGCCAGCCCACGATGGGTACGGTAGGCCTAACCGAAACACAGGCGCGCGAAAAATACCCGGACATCGACATTTACAAAACCACTTTCACACCGATGAAAAATACGCTTGCCGGAATGGATGAAAAAACCCTGATGAAGATGGTCGTGGTACGCAGCACTGACCGAGTTGTCGGCATACACATGGTAGGGCCTGACGCCCCTGAAATTATCCAGGGCATGGCGGTTGCCATTCGAGCCGGCGCAACCAAGGCGGTCTTTGACTCGACAATCGGCATACACCCTACTGCTGCCGAAGAATTTGTTACCCTGCGTGAAGCCGCCCAAAATTCACCATGAGGGCAATCAAATATCCATGTTAACAAATCTTCCTGACAGTCATGAAAGATAACACTTTCTCTTTTGATTTTCGCTAAGGAGCCGCTGTTTGGTCATGCTTAAGCGGCGCACCTTTTAAGCACTAGCGGCCCCATTGCTGAATGGCCGGAGCTTGCAAAATAGAGTTCCCAATCAGGAAATTGGGAACCGGCAAATCGTACCTTAATTATTTTGTCTCGGTTGTGGTGGAGGTCGATTCCTGAGTTTTAGTTGTAGTTGGCTCTTCAGCCGGGGCAGGTTTTGTAACGCTTTCCGTGGTGGAGGTCGATTCCTGAGTTTTAGTTGTAGCTGGCTCTCCCGCCGGAGCTGGTGTTGTAACGATTTTCGTGGTGGAAGAGGTGGACTCCTTTTCTTTGCTGCAGCCAGACAGTAATGCCAGAGTCACTAAACCTATAGCTATAATTTCTTTAGTTTTCATAGTAGTATCCTCTTGTTGTACGTTTTGTTAGATGGTTTCTTTAACCGTGGTTGTGTAAGCCACCTGGAAATTTTGGAAGTTTCGCTAAATATCGATTGTCTTAGTATGATGCATGTCAAAACATCCTCTGCGATTATTGCATAATAATCAGGATATCCGTTAAATCGACCTCGGTCGGTGCGGTGCAGCACATAAGCTGATGAATGATGGTGACTACTGAATTTTTAGCCAAGGGTTGAAAAACTATCTTCTGTCAATTAGCGTCCAATATTTTTCACTTTGAAAAATTTGCAACAGAACCCTGTTCAGTTATTCATAGGCTTTGATTTTCAAAAGCTGCTCTACAGTGACAATTTTATAGCCATTTTGTTTCGCAAAATTAAGCGTTTGTTTTAATACCTGGAGGGTTTTATCCGAACGATCATGAAACAGAATAATCGCGCCCGGTTTTATTTGCGTTTGTACGCGCCGGGTGATGAATTGCTCGGAGGCGGCCGTTGTATCGAACGAGCGGATGCTCCAGCCGATGACGCTGTAATTCAACTCCTTTGAGGCTTGCGCAAGTTTGGGTGTGGTGACGCCATAGGGCGGCCGAAATAACCTCATACGTTTGCCTATGATATTGAAGACACTCTCTGCGGTCTGGTTTAGTTCATCCTTAAAGCCTTGCAAGCTATTAAAATCCATAAAAAAAGAATGCGTATAGCTGTGGTTTCCAATACTGTGCCCGTCTGAATCTATCTGTTGCAAAAGGGCTTCATTGCCCTGAATGTTTTTTCCGATCACAAAAAAAGTTGCCGCTGCTGCGTACTGAGCCAATATCGAGAGCACCTGTGGGGTGTACTCCCGGTTAGGACCATCGTCAAACGACAGCGCAATGACTTTTTCTGACGTATTGGCATGACAATGGGCTTGAACATGAAAGTTGGAGTCAATGATTACCGAACCATAAGTGACTGATGCCAGATAAACGATGACCGGCACTCCCAGCCACTCTGGACTGATTCCAAAAAACGCAGTCAACAAACCCATAATGCTGATCGCGATGAAGAAACTGTTGCGGATCGATATAAATGTCACAGGAAATCAATGAAGTGGGTGGTATTTTTGTTATTCATCATCCTGCGAAACACGCCAAAAATCGAAAAAGTTGAACCATTGTAGCGGCTCTTTTAAACAGTAAGCCTGCAAACGTTCCGCATAGCGCTGGGTTATTTGCTGTATGGCTTGCTCTCGCGTTTTTCTGGGGAAGTTCAGCATGTCACTAAAGTGGTCGAAATAAATCACATGCTTGCCCTGCTGTTTGAGACAAAACACGGTATAAATCGGACATTTCAGCAAGCCGGCCAGGATGAACGGTCCTTGTGGCATCAACGCTTCGCCCCCCAGAAAGTTAACCTTGGTGACATGCTGCCGGCTGCCCGGCAGCGATCTGTCGGCGGCGATAATGACGAGTTCACCCCCCTCAATTTTATCCTTCAACAACATGGACGTAGCCGCGGTAATTTCAGTGACCTGAATCAGATTTAACTGGCTGTTATCACTGGTCTGCTTTAATAGCCGATTAAATTTTTGGGCATGTTTGTTGTGGATTAACACATTAATGTGTAGCGTTTTGTCGAAATCCGCAATCACGCGACAAACTTCAAGATTACCGAGATGAGAGCCCAGCAATACAACGCCCTGCCCTTTGCGGATTTCAGATATTATTTCATTTCGACCATGATACTGCACATCAGCCCGCGTAAGAGCCCCGGACCAGGCGGCGAGTTTGTCAATGATGGCATTGGCAAAACTGATAAAGTGTCTGAAGCTCCAGAGGAAACTGCCGCTCAGTTTTAATGACGGCGCAAAAACCGCCAGTCTGTTCAGATAAGTCTGACTGGCCCGCCTGGCCTGCCGGTTAATGAGCCAGTAATAAATCACGACCGGGTATAAAAACAGTTGCAGAACCGTGCGACCACACAGCAGATAGATGCGCAACAGAAGCCTCATGCCCCAAATCACGCCGCCCTCCTCCATTTGCGTCCAATGCAGTGTTTTTTTCATCGCCAGTGTCTTAAGAGTAATTGCGGAATCCGTATCAACATGCCAAAAAACAATTTGGCATGCGTTTTTGCAATCATGACATTATCACGCCATAACCTGAAATGTGACACACCATCGTAAGGGTAATGTACGGCTGTCGGTATATTGATGGCCTCGACGCCCTGCCAGTATAGACGCACGACAATGTCTACATCATAATTCATGCCTTGGCCGATGGGTGTCGTGCGGATTAATTTGTCTACGGCGGCCAGCGGATAGAGTCGAAAACCGCACATGCCGTCGGCGATTGCCAAGGACAAGGTGTTTATCACTATACACAGATTCGTTAAAGAGTGCCCGTACATCCGGCTTATAGGGACGGATTCATCGAAAACAGGTTGGCCTAAAATCATTGCCTCCGGGTTGAGCCTGCCGGCTTCAAGAAAGCGCGGAATATCATCGATATTATGCTGCCCATCGGCGTCGATTTGTAGCGCATGCGTGTATCCCAGCCGAATGGCGGTATTGAAACCATCAATAACCGCCGTGCCTTTGCCGCCATTTTCCGCCCGGTTTAACAGGGTAAGCCAGCCTGATTCCTGCCGGGCGCAGGCTTCCAGCACCTCTGAGCATGCGGCTGAACTGCCGTCATTCACCAGCAGGCAGTAAATGCCGTATCCTTTTAATCTGGATATAACCCGAGGAATCGCATGTTCATGATTATAAACAGGGATGATGATGCAGGTTCTCATGCGTGTTCTCGAAAGTGGGTTGCGTAAATGCATTAACCCTGTACTGATTTGATGTAATCGGCCAACGTCGAAACGGAAGCAAAAATCTTCTTCACATCCTCTTTTTCAGTATCAATTTTTACATTGTATTTTTTACGGATAGCCAAACCTAGTTCAAGAGCATCGATGGAATCCAAACCCAGGCCCTCATTAAACAGGGCATCATGACTATCAATATCGGCTACGCTAATATCTTCCAGCTCCAGTACATCAATAATTAATTGTTTTAATTCATTTTCCATACGATTTATAGACCTCTCTGCTGAGTAAAATAATCTTCTAAAAACTGATTAAAGCGCCGCGCAGCAATCGATTTAGGCTTAATTGTTATAAATTCATCCAGCGCAATATCCTCGCCGACATCCATGGTGAAATGAAATCGTCGGCAAGGAATTTGATACCATGGCTCTGCTTTTGTTAAGGTGCTGGGATAACAGGACAGCGTGACAGGCGTTACTATCTTGTTGGCCTCTAAGGCTATGGTAGCGGCTCCCCGCTGAAAACGACACGATTTGCCCGGCACCGAGCGCGTTCCTTCCGGAAAAATAATCAGGGTTCCGCCAGACTTCAACCACTCTACACACTCGGTGATCATTTTTTTAGGATCGCCGTTACTAATATAGCCGGCATTTAAAATAGGCCCGCGCATGAAAGGATTGCGCCACAAACTTTCTTTGACAATGCAGTTTGCCTGTTTAATCCGGCTAATTAAAAACAAAATATCTATCAAGGTTGGATGATTGGCAATGATCATTTGTCCCGGACGGTTAAGCTTCTCCAGGTTTTTGATTTCGTAAGTCATGAGACCGAGTCTGTGCATCAATCCGATGAACACATAAGCGCCGTAATGCACAACGCGCTGTCCCCGGCTTATTCGCTGCAAGCGATTGCCGGGCAAAACGGATAGCACCGGAAAAACCAGAAACCTCAATAACAAACCGATCAGACCGAAACTGAAAAAGCTGAAACCTGTAGCCAAAAGACGCCACCCGTATGTTAGCTTTTGGATTATTTTTTGTGCCATGTTCAGCTATACCTCTGATTGCCCAAACGCAACGATCGCTCTTCAGCAAGAAGAATCCGCTAAGAGAACAGCGATTTTAAAGGATTCTCGTCATCACGATACCGCCACTTCCAATACAAATAATATATCTATTGGGGAATACTGCAAGCGCTGCACTTGCCCGAAAATGGTTTCTTGACAAGATTATAATAAGCGTCGTACAATTTAATTGGAGTATTACGATTATAATACCCGCAAAGCACGACATTGGTGTATGAGCCCATTGAATTTCCTATCCAAAATAAGGAGAGCGACAATGAACTATGAACAAAGCGAAGAAGTACGTAAAGAACGATTTGCAGATAAACACAGTCTTGAATACGCAGATACTCCGATAGTAAAACGAAAAAATGTAGCCATGAGGACAGGGTCGGCGCTAGGCGTGGCGATCCTGGCGGCCAGCCTGAGCGGGTGCATGATCGTCGATTCGCCGATTAAGGGCATGCTGGGTACCGAGGTTATCTGGGGCGATATAGCGACCGGAGAAGCCGGTTCTGGCACCCCCGGTGTGACGAAGGAAGGCAAAGCCTGTGCGGAGTCCATCCTGGGCTTGCTGGCGCGCGGCGATGCCAGTGTTCGCGCGGCAAAGCAAAACGGAAATATCACGGAGGTCACTACAGTGGATCACTCGGCGAGGAATTTCTTAAATATCGTCGGCGAATGGTGCACGATAGTAAAAGGCCGCTAGGCGATCTATCGTTCGACCCAAAACCGGGGTCACCCATAAGATTAGCCTGCTCTGTAAGATTAGCCTGCTCTGTCGCATTAACCGAAAAAAAGCATAATTTGTACCAGCGAATCAAGCCGAATGCTATTTTCACCAAAGCTTGCTTTGGGCACCTCAGCCCAAAGCAAGCGGTGAAAAATTTCGCGACACTTAATGTCCTCGACTACCCCAGCCGTTCTGTCGCATTATCCGAAAGACATTTGATTTTTTGCAATGATCATTTGACCTTTGCGAATCATGCGCATCAGTTTCAATACCAGTCACACATGCAGTGGCTACACTAGAAATTGACGGAAAAAACGAAGAGGCGCCCGCCGGATTGAAAGTCACCGAGGCTATTTTGGCGGTCGTTTATAAGACAGGAAAAAAGCACTGCGCGGATTTCACCGAAAACATCGGGATCGTTTTCGATGAAATCCGCGCTGAAATTCCGTGCATCCTCTCAAGACGGGTGTTTTCGGGAAGTTATTTTTGACGAAATCCTTCGCGTATGTTGGCGACGCTAGACCCTTCGGCCTTGAATCACACGCAGCACGATTATGATGATCGCGATAACCAATAGTATGTGAATGAACCCGCCTAGTGTATACGAGGAAACCAAACCCAGCAGCCAGAGGATAATTAGTAGGACCACTAATGTTTCAAGCATGTGTGCTTCTCCGTAAGAGGCCGTCAATTGACGGCGTTATGAACCACAGATAAGAACATAAACCACACCGCGCTTTAACGGTTAGGTTAGCTCGTGTTCCGCTCCTGTGAGAAAGTTATTTGAGAGCATCTTGTTGCAGCAGTGCAGGCCAACCTATCCTGACTCGCCTGCACTGCTCAACAGTCACCGTTTCAGTCGTCTTTATTAATGGCATCCTTAATATCCTCCTTGAGATCGGCAAGGCCCGCCCGGGCCTTACCGACGTTCTTTTGGACATTGCCTTCTATTTCCATACCTTTGTCGTCCAGTAACACCCCGGCGGCTTCCTTGACTTTACCTTTGGCTTCTTCGACTCGGCCTTTCACTTGTTCTTTGCTCATGTCTGTCTCCTGATGATTGTTAGCCATGACCACATGGTCATAACTTGAGTGTTGAATGATGTTTTCCATCGATCAGATAATATGGTACTCCTTCATCCGTTCAGGGTCGGTTCGTCAGCAAACATAGGCCAGGGTTTTTCATCATGAACGCGGTTTTCCTATAGGCGGGATTCATCGCAGCGATGCGAATATACCTAACTTCGAGATATATCGCCGATAGTGATGTTATGTGCAGTGCCGTACCGACTCTATATGGTGAGTTAGTTAAACTGTTTTTGTGTTCTTGAAACATCGCACCGTATCAAGTAAATCTCGAAATTTACCGGAATACCGGACATTTGAAAAAATTAGGAGGATAGTATGAAAACATTCATTTCCATTGCGGCTGTGTCTTTTTTGAGTGCGGCATTCATGGGTAGCTCCTTTGCGGGTGGCGTCCAAGAGAAGCAACAGCAGCTTCAGGAGAAACAACAGGAGGTAAAAGAAAAGCAGCATGAACTCAAGGAAGAGCGCCAAAAGGAATCGGTAGAGCGTACCGAGGAGGCCAACAAGTCGATGCAGCAAGTGAGTCGCGCCAGCAAGATCATCGGTACCAAAGTGAAAAATCCCAACGGGGAGAACCTCGGCGACATCAAGGACTTGGTGATCGATCCGGAGAGTGGCCAAGTGGTCTACGGAGTTGTTTCCTTCGGCGGTGTATTGGGCATGGGGGATAAACTGTTTGCCATTCCATGGGACGGGCTAAGTTGGAATCGTGATAAGCAGTATTACGTCCTCGATCTGGATAAAGAGACCTTAAAAAAGGCCCCCGGTTTTGATAAGAAGCACTGGCCAGACACATCAAATAAATGGCAACGGTTGCGTGAAGAGATTAATCAATTTCCTTTCTATCACCCCAAGGGTTGACGGAAAGGTCGGCTAGCATTAGCGATCTTTGGAATGGCGTTGCAATAATTATGAACTTAACGGAGAACAGAAATGAGCTGGAATCGTATAGAAGGCAATTGGAAACAAATCAAGGGTAAGGTTAAGGAAACATGGGGTGATTTGACCGATGACGAACTCGACCAAATCGCCGGTAAGCGCGATATACTCCTCGGCAAGATACAAGAGAAATACGGAATCGCGCAAGACGAAGCCGATAGGCGGATCAAGGAATTCGAGAAGTCTCTCGATTGATCGTTTGTTTTCTGTCCACTAAACAACCACCCGCTAAAGCGGGTGGTTGTTTAGTATCGAGTGCGTAAAACACCACGCCGACGGAGTAAAATAAACCTCCCGTAAGAAGGCAATAAAAGCCCGACATTGGCAAGACTCGCAACAAAGGCTTGAATGCAATTACGATCAGCCATCCCATCACGAGATAAATGGACACTTGGGTCGAGTTTTGACAGAACGGCCTTGCCTTGACCATTTGAGTCATGATAAAGCGCCGCGAATACATAAACCAAGATGAGAGGGTAACCCGGTAGATACTACGGCTGCCAAACAACACAGCCAAGAGTTACTCCCCTAATAAAACTTTAGGGAAGTACCTCGTTGAGATCAAAACTACCTTTTACCAATGTAAATCTGTGGAATTCCACTGAAAACGCCGAATACACTCAGCAGCCACAGCACCACCGCGATAATTACTACGATGTTCAAGATCTGCTTGACACGCGCATCCATTGGAATGTAGCTGTTGACCACCCACAGCAGAATGCCGACGACGACGAGGGCCACCACCACCGAAAGCAATACCGGCGGAATTGCGCTCATGACACCAAATATGTTCAGCAGCCATAGCACCACCGCGATAATCACCACGAGGTTCAGGATCTGCTTGATTCGTGACTCCATCGGGATGTAGGTATTGACCAGCCACAACAGCAAACCGACGACGATCAGGCTCACCACTACCGAAACCAACCCCATAGGCAGTACGCCCAAAACGCCGAACGCACTCAGCAGCCACAGCACCACCGCGATGATCACCACGATGTTCAGTATCTGCTTGATGCGGCCATCCATCGGGATATAGTTGTTGACCAGCCACAGCAGCACGCCGACAACGATAAGTACGACTACAAGCGAAATTAAGTCCATGGCCTTGCTCCTAAAATTAAATCAAATGATTGATGTAAAAAACCATTACTAACCGAATATTATCAACTCAATATCGGCATCGCCCTCCATGCTAAAGATTGACCCAACGTAAAACACACTAGGTCAGTCCCAAAAGCGTTAACCAAGCACCACACGCACCCGATGCAGTCGTCCGTCATCCTGTAAGGTAATGCTATTGCCGTTTGGCTGGCGTTCTCCGTCGAGTTCTATTGTGACCACACCGCGTGTCACTTCGTTAGGGTTCTCAACCGCGATTTCATAGCGCGTATTTTCGTGCTGATAAGAAATGCTGAAACTGCGCCAAGCCCTGGGAATACAGGGATCAAAGACCAATTTGTCGGCGCGGACCTGTAAGCCCAAGACCCATTCGATGCCGGCACGGTAATACCAACCCGCAGCCCCCGTGTACCAGGTCCAGCCGCCACGCCGAACGTGCGGTGGCTCGGCATAGATGTCCGCCGCCAGCACATATGGCTCGACCTTATAGGCGTAAACGCCGGTGCGGGTGGCCGTGCGCTTGATCGGATTGAGCATATGCAGCAGTTCCGCGGCTTGATCGCCGTCACCGAGCATGGCATAGGCGATGACGGACCAGATCGCCGCGTGGGTATACTGCCCGCCGTTCTCCCGCACGCCTGGAGGATAGCTTTTGATATAACCGGGATCACGCTCGGTCTTGTCGAAAGGCGGTGTGAACAGCAACACCAGATCGTCGCCGTAGCGAACAAGATATTCCCGTACCGAATTCATCGCCCGCTGCGCGCGTTCGGCCTCGGCGGCGCCGGAAATGACACCCCAGCTCTGCGCAATCGAATCGATGCGGCACTCGGCGTTGGCAGCAGAACCCAAGGGGCTGCCGTCATCGAAAAAGGCGCGCCGGTACCATGCCCCATCCCAGCCTTCCGCCTCCACGGCGGCTTTCAGTTGGTTAGCGTGCTCGCGCCAGCGGCTGGCCCGCTCCTGCTCGCCCCTGCCCTCCGCCACATGGGCGAATTCGGACAGCGTGGCGAGCAGAAACCAGGCCATCCAGACACTCTCGCCCTTGCCCTGGTTACCGACCCGATTCATACCGTCATTCCAGTCGCCGCTCCCCATCAGGGGTAGACCGTGCACCCCCGTTTTCAGGCTTAGGTCGAGCGCACGCGCGCAATGTTCGAAAAGGGTCGCGTGCTGCATCGACTGGGTCGGTTCGTAATAGGCGTCATCCTGTTCCGGCTCAAGCTGAGGCCCCTCCAGAAACGGCACGTCCTCCTCGAGCACGCCGGCATCGCCGCTTACCCTCACATAGTGGGAGACGACATAGGGCAACCAAACCCGGTCGTCGGAAAAATGGGTACGCACGCCGCGGCCAGTGGGTGGATGCCACCAATGCTGCACATCCCCCTCGACAAACTGGCGCGATGCGGCGTGAAGGATGTGGGAGCGGGCCAGATCGGGCCGGGCGACCGCCAATGCCATGCAGTCCTGCAGCTGATCGCGAAAACCGAATGCCCCACCCACCTGATAGAACGCGGCCCTAGCCCACATCCGGCAACTCAGGGATTGATACAGCAGCCAGCGGTTCAGCAAGAGATCGAGCTCCCGGTCCGGCGTTTTCACCTGAACCTTGGCAAGCACTTGCTCCCACGCCTGCTTCACCTGGGCAAACGTTGTGGCTACCTTGGTTTCCCGGTAGCGCTGGACCAACTCGCGGGCATGGGCACGATCTTTGCCTTGTCCCAACAGGAAAACAATCTCGGCCCGCCCGTTGGGCTCGAGTTCGATGACTGTCTTCAGCGCCGCGCAAGGATCCAACCCTGCACCAACGCGTTTTTTCAGCGCCTTGGGGCTCAGCAAGCCTACCGGTGCATCCAGGCTGCCGTTAGGGCCAATGAACTCAGTCCGATTTGCAGTCCACCCGGTTTGCCGTCCAGCGAGATCGGCGAAAGCGATACGCTCGCCGAATTCCATGTCCCAGGGATTGACCGCAAACATGGCCCCGGTTTCCGGATCCATCTCGGTGATAACGTGAGATGCGGTCACCGTGCGCGAAGAGCCGAGCACCCACTCCACGTAAGCCGCAACCGTCAGACGGCGGGTTCGCCCCGAAACATTCGTCAAGGTCAAAGACGAAATCTTGACCGGATCGTCCGGGCTGACGAATTGCAGCAAGTCGCTATGTATCCCATGGGAGGCATGCTCGAAACGACTATAGCCCTGCCCATGGCGAATCACATAACTCGTATTATCGACCCTGATCGGCAGAGCGGTCGGGCTCCACAATTCATTCGTTTCATCGTCACGCAAATAGAAAACTTCGCCGGGCGGATCGCTGACCGGGTCGTTCGACCAGGGCGTCAACTGGTTTTCGCGGCTGTTACCGCACCAGGTGCAGCCGCTGCCCAACTCCGACACCGTAAAGCCAAATTCGGCATTGGCGATCACATTGATCCAGGGGGCTGGCGTCCACTGTCCTTTATCGAGCACGATCACGTATTCGCGCCCGTCTTCGACAAAACCACCGAGCCCGTTAAAAAATTCGAGCGGAGGGAGAGACAACGGTAGCGAATCCATTCCGGGAGTGGTCAACGCTTTCGGCGCAACGAAAGCTGCCGCCGGCCGCTGGTGTCTCAACAGTTGTTCGGCCAATGTGCCGCGATTGCTGGCCAGCACCGCGCGCGCGACCGTTTGCAGCATACGCCGTTCTTCGACCGAGAGCTGGTCGCCACGCAAGACAAAAATAGCCCCCTGAATTTTATGTTCTTGATGAAACCAAAGCGCCTGTTTTTCCCGCACCATGCCCTCCAGCAAAGTCTGCAGGTCTCCAGCGTAAGAAAACTCTTTTTCATTCAAAATAACGACGTCAGCGGCGAGGCCTTTCATGCGCCAGTACTCGTGGGCGCGCAGTAATTGTTCGACGAGGATTCGATCTTCCGGTTCTGATATGCGCAGCAACACGATCGGGCGATCGCCCGAGATGCCATGCCGCCATAGCGAGGTGACATTCAACGTATTCAGCTGCATCATCCTGCCGGTTGGCCGAAGCGAGGGATCGGCGTAGACCAAGCGGTTGGCCAGATCCTGAAATAGCTGGGCTTCGTCGGGCTTGGTACGCAAATAATGCAGTTGCACATGGGCGTGAGTCCACGCCAGGGAAGACACGCGGTCGAACGCCGCCGCGTTGTGATATTTGTCGGCCAGCTCCTCCAGCGCCTGGCGTGACGCGGCGACCAGGGTAGTGAACGTGACGTGTTCGGTTGCGCCTGCCGCGATGCGAATCCGCGTGCGCAAACTGAAAATCGGATCGAGAACCGAGCCGACCGTGTTGGTCAACGGGCGCCCATCCATCACCGCGATCGGCTCCCGCAGCGTATGCCCACGCCCGATAAAACGGGCCCGGTCGGTTTCGTATTGGAGACCGTCTTCGGCTCCGACACAGGCCAGCACATGCGCCGCCCAGAGGTTCGGGTCTCCGTCCGCACGCTGGCGCCGCCGTGCTATCAGCGCACAGGCCTGGGGAAAATATTCGGTCCGGACGAACAGGTTGGAAAAAGCCGGATGCGCGATGTCGGCCGGCAAGGGTGCGAGTACGATCTCCGCGTAAGACGTGATCTCGATTTCCCGAGCCTGCATCCCGTTATTGGTCAGACTCAGGCGGCGGATTTCCGCATCATCCTCGGGCGAAACGAGGATCTCCAGCGTGCTGACCATGCTGCCGTCCGTGCGGCTGATACGGGCACGATCTTCGGCAAAAACCACCTCGTAGTCAGCGGGCGCCATCGTCGTCGGTTGATACCCGGCGGACCATACCTGGCCGGTTTCAATATCGCGCAGATAGATATAATTCCCCCAGGCATCCCGCGTCACGTCTTCGCGCCAGCGTGTTACGGCCAAATTCTGGCAAAGGCTGTAACCCGATCCGGCGGCAGTGATCATCACCGCGTAACGGCCGTTGGAGAGCAAGTGCGAGGAAGGGACCAACGATGTGGGCGAAGGTACGCGCCGAACGGGTGGCTGTGCCGATTCCTTGACTTCGGGAAGGTCCTGGAGGAATGGCAGGCAGAGGGTATCCGCGCCGCGCGGGATGCGTTCCTGCAGTAACAATTCGGCCGACTGGATCAACGGTGCCTGATGGAAGCGATGGCGCATTCTACCGTCATGGACTGCATTAGAGAAGGCCACCAAGGACATGCCCTGGTGGTGGGCCATATAACACCGCACCATCGCCATCCGCTGCCCACTTGCAAGCCGGATCGGGGTGAAATCCAGCGCTTCATAGAAGCCGAAGGGACCTAATGCGCCTTCCTTTTCCAGGCGCTGGAAGTTTTCCACAGCGGCATGCGGCAGGTACATTGAAGCCAAAGCCGTCGCGTAAGGGGCAATGACCAGATCTTCACCGAGCCCTCGCTTCATCCCCAAGCCGGGTACGCCAAAAGCGGAATACTGATAGGTGAAGAAAAGATCGCGTACATTGAAAGCTGACTCGGAAACCCCCCACGGCACGCCGCGTTCTTTACCATATTCGATCTGTCGCTTCACGACCAGCCGGCAGGTCTGATCGAGCAAACTGTAACGCGGCGTATAGGTCACCAGAGAAGGCATCAGATATTCGAACATCGATCCCGACCACGACAACAGCACGGTACCATGCGCCGCACGTGTCACCCTGCGCCCAAGATGGAACCAGTGCAGGCTCGGCACATCACGCTTGGCGATCGCGATAAAACTGGAGAGGCGCGCCTCGGAGGCCAATAAATCGTAATAGCTGTCATCGAGAGCCCCTTCCGTCACCCGATAACCCAGCGCAAACATATGCCGCACCTCATCATAGAGGAAGCGGAAGTCCATTTCGTGGAATAAGGCATCCAATTGTGCAGCCATGGCTTCCAGACGCTTCGTGAGCACTTCGGCCTGCTCTCCGGCGCGCCGCAGCATCATCGACAGAGTTTCCGGATCACCAGACAAAGCCAAGGGCTCTTGTGGCAATGCCTCAAGGTGAGCCAAAGCCAATGCATAGCTGTCGCCTAAGTCACACAGGTGAGTATCGAGACTCAACTCTTTCCGAAACGCCTCAAGCTGAAGGCCTTGCTCCTCCGTTTCAGCCCAAGCGTCCAGCTGACCCGCAAAATGGATCCAGGGAACCAGGCACTCCACATCACGTACATGAGAACGGATGTCATCGCGCAGCAGCGTAACCCACGCGAGCACTTCACTGTCGCCGGAATCGCCCCGTTCATCGGCATAGGCGCTTGCCAGATCCTGCAGCGTGTCAACGCAGCCCGTCAACCGCCCCCACAGTCGACTCCATTCTTCGTAGTCTATAGGCTGGCTCCCCAAAAGCTCTCCAAGAACGACGCCTTTTTGCCGCAGCTCTTTCAGACTCACGGTCAGCGTACGCCGGTCATCGGTGATGATGGCGAGCGAATCCATGAGTAGTCGATGAGTATCCGAAAGGCCTATCAACGCCGTGGAGAATGAAAGCGGTCGCCTCAACGTTTCCCGGCATGCCTGGGCCAGCGCAAGTAAATGCCCAGCCAGATTGCCGCTGTCAACGGTCGAAACATAGCGGGGTTCCAGCATGTGCAGATCGCGGGTATCGTACCAATTGTAAAAATGGCCGTGCAGGCGCGGCAGCGCGATCAGTGTCTTCAGTGTATCTTCGAGTCGGTCGACGGTATCACTCAAGCCTATCCAGCCGAAATCCCGGGCGCTTACCACTGACAACAGATACAGACCGAAATTGGTAGGCGAACTGCGATGGGCGATAACAGGTTGCGGGGTTTCCTGAAAATTATCGGGCGGTAAATAGTGTTCCTTCTGGGTCACGAAGGTCGTGAAAAAGCGCCATATACGCCTTCCGATCAAGCGAAGTTGAACGTTATCCTCGGGCTGTAGCGTTTCAGCCAGATCCAGTCTGGGCGGAAGGCTCAATGCGCGGGCGATGACTGGCGCCAGCCACCACAATAACAGGAAGGGTGTAGCAAACCTGATGCCCGCCGGATTGAAAAGCACTACTACGACACTGGAGGCAATGGCGACCGTAGACGAGATGCTCAGGGGCCGAATCAGATTCTTCATCGTATGACTTGCCGCTGCCTTTGCCTGCAGGGCCGTGGTCCATGTCAGCAATCGACGCCGGGTAATGAACAGCCGCACTAAGGTTCTGACGATGGCGTCCGTCATCTGCCAGGCGTGCTGGGCAAGTAAGGTCAGCTCCACCAGACTGCTGCCAAATCCCCATAACATATTCTCACCCGTTGCGCGTAGATGGGTAACGAGCGAAGTGCCTCGACGGGGCAACATAAATCCACTTGTGATAGACAGGATGGCGGGAAAAGCCAATGCCGTCAGGACGAAACCCATCAGGATCCCTTGCGGTGCATTCGGTATAGCCCAGGTTGCGACCAGTGCAGAGAAGGTTGCTGGGGCCGATAGGGATCGGCGCAAATTGTCTAGCATCTTCCAGCGCCCGATCATGGGCATATCCTTGCCGCGAGGCCCGAAAATCCAGGGTAATAGCTGCCAATCGCCACGCGCCCAGCGGTGCTGCCGCGATGCCGCCACCTCTGCATGGGAAGGAAATTCTTCAAAAAACTCGATATCGCTCACCAGCGCGCAACGCGCAAATACGCTCTCGAACAAGTCATGACTGAGCTGGGTGTTTTCCGGCACGCGCCCAGCCAGAACGGCTTCAAACGCATCCACATCATATAAGCCCTTGCCGCTGTAAGTGCCCAGTCCGAATAGATCCTGATAAAGTTCGGATACCGTACTGGCGTAAGCGTCGGTGCCCGAGCTGCCGGCAAAAATCCGGTGAAACATCGAACGTTCCTGCCGCTGCGGCAGGGTTGCCGTCACGCGAGGCTGGATAATGCTGTAGCCATCCACGGCACACTGGGTTCTCGGATCGATCGCCGGTCGGTTCAGCGGATGGGCGGCCACTCCCACCAATTGTGATACAACGCCCATGGGCAACTTGGTGTCGGCATCGAGGGTAAGCACATAACGAACACCGGGGGGCGCGGCCGCTGGCTTGCCATCGATCGGCAGAAAAGACGTATCGACAGCGCCGCGCAACAAGCGGTTAAACTCGTGCAGCTTGCCGCGCTTGCGTTCCCAGCCCATCCACTTGCCTTCGGATGGATTCCACAAACGTTTGCGGTGAAACACAAAGAAGCGTTGGTCTCCATACCTGGCGTTGAGCGCCGCCACCCCGGCAGTGGCTATGCTCAGCAGCCGGGCATCGTTCGGCATCGTTTCTCGCTCCGCATCGCTCCAATCCGACAACAAGGCAAAGCGCAATTGGCCGTTAGGATTGGACAGATAGCGAATCTCCATTTGCTCGAGCTGCTCCTTTACCCCGGTCTCGGTCACGAACATTGTCGGCACGACGACGAACGTACTCAGCGCCTCGGGCACGCCGCCCTTCAGTTCGAGCCGTGGCAGGTGGCTCGGTGGAAGGCCTGCAATAATGAGCCGGTTAACGAGGCCGACCGCGATATCCGATGCGGGAAACACACCGAATAAGGCAAGCAGGAACAATTGAAATCCGCCGACCCCTGCCGCTATACATGAGTTCAAGGGAAGCGCGAGCAACAGCCCTGTCAACATGGCAAGACTAGCCGCATAAGCGAGCCCGGCATAAGCGACATAAGCGCGCAGCAGCCATTGCTTGAAAAAAGGTCGAAAATCGACTTCCTTTTCGAACGCATAGCGGCCGGCGCCGATCAAGTAATAGCCCGGATCCAGCTGTCGTGCGTCGGTTGAGCCTTGTTCACTGGCGCGTTGAACTTTGTCTATCACCCGGCTAGCTATCCCCACCTCCGCATGCGGAGAGCGTTTGGCGAGATCTTCGATGGCGTGGCGATAACGGTCGCGTGTCAGAAAATCCATTGCCCCATAGCCGTCATGAGCGCGCAGGCGCTCGTCCACCAGGCTCGCATCCTCGACGAACTGGGGCCATTCGAATGCGGAAATAGCGCGCATGCTGAGGATGATGTTGCGGACCGTCAGATTATCGGCGATCTGGTCGGCGTGTTCGCGATGCACGATTTCATCCAGACTGACACCTTGCTCGCTAAGCCATTCATTCAGGTAATCGAGGGAGAGCTCCGCGCCAGGATGCGGGTCATGTAATCGCTGCAAGATCTGTACGGCGTATGCCTGACGCAACGGAACGGCGGGTAATGTCGCCGCGGGGAGAGGCGATTCCAGTTTATCGGTTTGAGCGATGATTTGTTCGATCTGATCGACGAACTCGTCCGCCAGCTGGCGACCTGTTTGAGAACGCATGGTGCGAACCGCCAGACGGCGCAGATTTTCGACAAGCAACACGCGTAAAGTACTCGGGATCGCCCAGAGTTCACCGAGGGTGAGAGGATCGACGCTTTGATACGCCCGCACGAAAAGCGTCAATAACTCCGGGGCAAAGCGGCTGTCGGTATGGGCTACCAAGGCCCAGGCGATGCCGTAGACGCGGGGATAGCCCTCGAGTATGCCTTCGGCCAACTTGGGCAGCGCCCGGTAATAACTTTCAGGCAAATCGACTTGAATGTCGCTGACCTGCTCCTGGATCACATGAAAATTATCCAGTAGCCATTCCGCCGCCGGTGTGATGGCGCGTTGCTGACTTACCGCCTTGGCGACAGCTTCATAGGCATCGACCAGCACCCGGCAATTCTCGCGCACCCGCGGGATCAGTTTGCGTCCTTGCTTGCGACGGCTGACTTTTTGCGCTTGTGCTAAACTGACCGCATGCTGTTCTAGCCGTTCGGTGCTGAATAACTCGAACCGGATGGGCGCCTCATCATTCCCCGGGTGATCTATCCTAGCGTATCGCCTTTGTTCTCGCCGCTTCGCCATGGTTTTATTCTCCGAGCCTAAATAAAATTTAGCTTCCTGCCCAGCAAAGCGGATCGAGTCTTTCTCACTCTGGAATGAGGCGACTCGTATCGGCTTTGACTCAGAAAGTGAAAACGGAACGGTAAAATATTAAGGCTATATGATGCCCAATAAGACAAGAACCAGTAAGATGATCAAAATCGTCCCGAGCCCGCCGCTGGGACCATAACCCCAGCCCCGGCTGTGTGGCCAGATTGGAATGACGCCAACGAGAAGAAGGATGAGAATGATGAGTAAAATTGTGCCAACTGACATGGTAGCTCTCCTGCTAGACAAATAAAGTTAATCTGAAAACGGTTCCGAAACTGCGCGGCCTTGGCGCCTTCGACACATCGCCTCATGCGAGGCTTTGGTGTATAAGACCCAAGATACTCACGACGTTCAAATACACGGCCACGAAATAACTGCAAAACCTCGATGCCCGCAGATAAGGGTTCGGTCGCGATAGTCAGGGTAGTATTGCTTAAGTGAAAAAAAACTTCAGAGACAGAATGGCATTAAGATCGGACGCAGTCTGTACACTATCGTACACAATGACTCTGTCGGCGACACATGAAGCCCTGCCTCGGGCAAATCCGCATAGGCTGCAATTGCCTTTTGACTTGAATCCAAAGATTAATATAAATTGCATACGAATCGTTTTTTCTGGTTTCACGTCGGACTTCGCACAAATCCTTACCCTCATCCGGATCGTTAACCATGAGATGGATTCAAAGATTCCGTGCAATCCTCTAATTTCTCCCTGGAGTCGTAACGACTTTGAACACGCTAAATGACCACGAACTTCTGGTAGCGAACCGGAATTTCTATGAGCCCCTCTGGCGTGATGCCCAACTGGTTGAACCGGAGCGTTTCAACACCTGGCCATTGATCAGCCCGCTGGCGGCCAAGGCGATTCGTCGCCTGGAAGTGGCGCCCGGGTTACGGCCACGGCTGCCCGTTGACGGCACAGCTTTTGTCGACATCAGTATGAATGCGTTGACACAACTGGCCGCCTGCGGAGGGAGACCGGTGATGGCCCCCATTGGCAGATTGCCCTTTGCCGACGGCAGCTTTGATTTGTTGTGTGCTCTCGATATTATCGAGCACGTGGATGATGATCGGAGGGCCATGGCGGAATTGTCTCGTGTCGCCGCAACGGGGGCGACCCTGTTGCTGTCAACGCCGCTGCATCCCGAGATGTGGACGCCTTTTGACGATTTCGTCGGCCATCGACGGCGCTATGAACCGAAGCAGATTCAGAGTCTGTTGCAACAGCATGGCTTTACCATAGAACGAAGTGCCGTCTTCGGCATGCAGCCCAGTTCCTCATGGCTGCTGGATCTCGGTATGTGGTTTTTGACACATCGCCGAGAGAAAGCGATGAAGTGGTATAACCGGGTCATGCCGTATACGATACGTTTGCAGAAACCCCTCCAGCTTCATGAAGGCCTGATCAATACGGATGGGGTCGGCGAGATCCTGATCGTCTGCAGCAAGGGTGTGTTTCCCGGTAATACTCCATAAGGTCTGGCGCTATAGAATTACTGCTTTGATGATGAGACAAAATACCCACTGATTATAAGTATTTTTACTAATAGTAAATTATCCATTTTTTTCATATCGTATAAGTTATCCATTAAAAATTGTTTTTTATCCCATCCTCAAGAAGACAAAAAACTAACGGCGATGCAAGCAATGACCTAATCCCAATTCATCTACTTATTACTCATTGATCGCGCTATAGGCATGAGCGATGAAGGAGAGAGACCATGTCTGAAAGTAAAAAATTTTTGTTCGCGTTAATAATGCTGGCGATCCCTCCTATCGGCATTTTTATGATGCCGACAACAGCTGCCGCGAAAGCTTGGCCTATGCCTACGATAGAGTCTTTGGGTTTGGCCTCGGCTACGTGCGCCACGGGGGCGGCACAGAATCCGGAGCTTATTCGCTTGCGTGATGACATATCAGCAGCAGGCAATCTCAATGAGGCGCGCGCACTGGCTCTGATACCGACGAACGATGCAATCGACGCACTCAGAAATGCTCGTTCAATCATGCCTTTCAGCGAGGATCTCCGCTTGGCCGAAACCCGTCTTAGTGATGCCCGCTCACGTATCATTGTGGCATCCTCCCAGGAACAAGTCGCCGATGCATTCGACGGCATGATGATAGCGGGGCTTGATGATGACAGTGCAGTCCGGGCAACCGCCGGTGGTGGGAGTTGCAATTACTCAACGGGCGAGATTATTGCCATCGTGGTCGGTTTGATTCTGGGAATCATCCCTGGCTTGATCTTGCTTGTGGTGCTCTGCTGACGAACTCGTCACAAATCGATTCAGGCCTTGCAGACAAGCAAACCCAGCCACAAAAATGATGCTTGCGCCGTAAGACGCTCGTGGCTTTTCTTTTTCCAGGGTTCATCAGTGTCTTTTTGGCGGCGCATCGCCGCTTTCTCCGTCAGACCCCGCCTCCGGATGCGCGTCGAACGGCTGAATAACAGCTCCATCAGTTCCAACCCAGACCATGAGTTTTGAACTTCAGCAGCAGCGATGACATCATATTTTCCAGTTAACGAAACCTTTAACATCGCTGTTCAGGGCGGTTGGCAGTATTTAATGTTAGACCGGAGGAGGGTTTTGTATGCGTAGACTATTTTCAGCGCCGGTGCGTGAGCAGTCGCGACTGGAAGAAATCGCGAACAGCGTCAGCCATGGTATTGGACTGGTTGCGGCCCTGCTGGGAACACCGTTTCTGATCATGCATGCCGCACGCCACGGCAATTCAGAATTCATGGTCGGCGCGAGCCTCTTCGCAGCGACCATGGTGCTGCTTTATCTTCTTTCGACCCTCTATCATGCTTTACCGATAGGGAGGGCCAAGCGGGTATTTCGCGCATTCGAGCAAGCGGTGATCTTCATCTTCATCGCCAGTACCTATACACCGTTCACACTTGGAGTTCTTCACGGCACCTGGGGCTGGACGCTTCTTGGTCTTATTTGGGGGCTTGCCACGATCGGAGTTGCACTGGTGGTATTCGATAAAATGTCCCATCCGATGGTCCCTACCGGTATTTATCTGCTCATGGGATGGCTGATCGTGATCGCATTCGATCCCTTGTTTGCCTCTGTGCCGCAAGCCGGCGTGCTCTTGCTGGTTGCGGGAGGCGTGGCTTACACCGTAGGCGTAGCTTTCCTGGCAATTGATTCTCACCTGCGGTATGGGCATTTAATCTGGCACTTGTGCGTTATCGCAGGTTCTACCTGCCACTACTTCGCCGTGCTTTGGTACGCTGCCTAGCGCTTACCCTGGCGCCAGCGGAGTCATGCCGGATTCAACTGTTATAACACATCCGCCAATGTTTTAGCCTATTGAGACAATTGTTTATGAATGACTTTGATAATCCTCGGCAAAATCATCTTCTCAACTGCCTGCCCGCTGTCGAATTCGAGCGACTTCTGCCCAATCTTAAGCTGGTCCCGATGCCGCTCGGTGAAGTCATTTACGAGTCGGGTGAAAAGTTGCAATACGCTTATTTCCCAACGAACAGCATCGTCTCCCTACTTTATGTAATGGAGAATGGCGCGTCGACCGAAATTGCTGTTGTCGGAAACGATGGCCTCATTGGTGTGCCTCTCTTCATGGGAGGACTGAGCATGCCTAATCGAGCGGTTGTGCAAAGCGCAGGCTATGCCTATCGGTTGAATGCGCCTATGCTGATGAAGGAATTTAGCCGCTCGGGGGGACGCCGCTACGGGGCGCTGAATCATTTGTTGCTACGCTATACCCAGGCGCTCATTACCCAGATGACACAGACAGCAGCCTGCAACCGACATCATGAGGTGGACCAGCAATTATGTCGCTGGATATTACTCAGTCTCGATAGGCTTTCTTCGAATGAGTTGAATATGACCCATGAATTGATTGCCAATATGCTGGGCGTTCGCCGTGAAGGCGTTACGGAGGCGGCGGGGAATCTGCAGCGAGCAGGATTGATTCATTATAGACGGGGGCACATAACGGTTCTGGACAGGCCGGGATTGGAGGCACGGGTCTGTGAGTGCTACCAAGTGGTCAAAATGGAATCCGATCGCCTGCTCCATCCCCCCCGTATAGCCATTTGACATCGTGCGTTCGAACGCTTGGAACAAATCTTTGTCACCTGAATTTATCGGATGGTAAGATTGTCAGACCTAGACAATGATTTGTTAAGCTCCACATTCTCGCCGTAAACACGGACGGCAGCGAGGTCACCATCACTGCCGTTCTGGTATGCTTGGCATACCAGAACCTGTATATTCTCTGAAATTCGAGGAATTAGAAATTATGAAGCCATCACAATTTCGTCCGTTTACCGGATTATCCATCTGCACATCGCTGCTGGCGTGGGCATGCTTAGCTACAGCGCATGCGCAGGAAGCTCAAATCCCGCTCGAGACTCAAAAGAAGCAGATCGAGCTCGATAAACAGCAGCTCGAGCTGGAGAAGAAGCAGTTGGAGTTGCAACGCAAGCAACTTCAGATCGAGGAATCCGCTCGCAAGGAGCTTCAGCTACAGGAAACAGAAAAAGCCGTCACCATGAAACTCGAAGGCGACGTGGTTTTTGATTTCGGTAAAGCCGAGATCAAGTCCAAGGCGGAGCAGACTCTCGACAAGGTCGGGACAGTGATCGCACAGTTCCCCGAGGGCAAGGTGCTCATCGAAGGATACACCGATTCCAAAGGCTCGCAAAGACTAAACCTCGATCTTTCAAAACGGCGCGCCCAGGCGGTGAAAGACTGGCTGGTTAAAAAGAAAGGCGTTGCCGAATCGATCATCACGACCGGCGGCTTCGGTGAGACGAAGCCCGTTGCGCCGAACACCCACCCCGACGGTAGCGACAACCCGCAAGGTCGACAGCAGAATCGGCGCGTCGAGATCACGGTCGAAAAGAATTGAGCGAAATTTATGCGGGTGCCGAGCCACACGATACGCCAAACGCGTCATGGCGGAAGCAGTTGACGGGCGGGCGGTAAGCAAGAAAGCGCGTTGCTCACCTTAACTGACTTACACCTCTTTGTTAATTACGGTTTTTGTTTTTTGAAGATTTGGGGCAAATCCAACAAGGGTTTGCTTGAATAAACTTGATCTATCAAATTTTTAAACCAGTAGGGACGAAATAGCAAAATATAGAGCGCAGTTAAAGTCGTAATGGGTACCGGTTGAATTTCGATTAAAGCGAGAAGCAGCAAGCCAACTAGGCACAAAAAGCGGATAAAGTAATATTTTTTTAGAGGGGGCATTTCGAGTTTTCTTAAAGTTGGTAGGGGTACGTTTTATCGGTCCCACCCTCTTTACACATTGGACCGTTTAACAAGTCGTATAGGGTTTCCATCTATCATCCCTGATTGCCACTTTCTAGGCAATTAATTCTGGAATTCTTTCAGGACATTAACTGTATTTCTTTCCGTGTCAGAAGAGAAACAGGCGCTTGCGCTCGTTACGGTAGCGGCCAAGCGCCCAGAGCGGAAAAAATTTATCGTAACCGTGGTATTTCAGATAAAAAACCTTGGGAAAGCCGGGCGCATTGGAACCATCGTCTTTCCAGAACCCATCGGCCTGCTGGTTTGTGAGCAGGTAATTCACTCCGCTCTCGACTTCATGGCAGCCTGCCTCGCCTGCCGAAAGTAACGCCAGGAGGGCAAGAGCGGCATGGAATGCCGTGCTGGTATGGAATTGGCTGCGGAATTTTGGATAGCTGTAACTGTAATTATCCTCGCCCCAGCCGCCGTCAGGACGTTGTTTGGATTTTAACCAAGAGACGGCTTTGCGAATGCCGGGGTCGTTCCTAGGCACGCCTGCGCTTTCAAAACCGGTAAGAACCGACCACGTGCCGTAAATGTAATTGGTGCCCCAGCGACCGAACCAGGAACCATCCGTTTCCTGCTGACTGCGCAAGTAATCGATGCATTTGTCGATGGTCGCCCGGTATTCCGGATGCTGCTTTAAAAGCTTGCCCAGCAGCATGATGCAGCGACCGCTGACATCGGCGGTGGGCGGGTCGATCAGGGCTTCGTGGTCGGCAAACGGTATCTGGTTGAGATAGGCATGAATGTTGTCGGCGTCATAAGCACCATAGCCGCCATTGCTGGATTGCATACCGGCGATCCAGGCGCCGGCGCGCTCGATATTTCCGGCAAACTTCCGGTCGCCGGCCTGAACCATGGCAAAGGCAACCACCGCCGTATCATCGGCGTCGGGGTAATAGCTGTTGCCGAACTGGAAAGCCCAGCCACCGCCCGGCAGGCTGGGACGCTGGATTTGCCAGTCGCCCGCTTCATCCTTTAACTGCTTGCCTGCCAGCCAGCGCAGTGCCGATTTAAGCGCTTGTTGGGTGCGTGGATCACGTTCGTTGCGGTCGACTTCCTGCAAGGCCAAAGCAGCGAGGCCGGTATCCCAGACGGGAGAAACACAGGGCTGGCAATAGGCAATATCTTTCTTGATAATCAGCAACCGGTCGATGGCCGCTCTGGCGATCCGCCGCCGTTCATTGTCGGGCGGGAGCCCTAAGTAATCCATGGCTTCATAGGCATTGACCATGGCCGTGAAAATCCCCCCCAGACCATAGTAACCATTCAATCTGGCCATGAACCAGTCACGCGCCTTGACGGTAGCCTTGCGGCGGACGAAAGCGGGTATCAAAGGCTCCAGTAAGCGCCCCATGCGCTCGCCGGCCAGAATAGCCTTGCCTAGCGGCGTTTTGACGTGGAAAAAATAATACTTTTCCTTATCCGGCGGGGTAACGAACAATTCACCGATTCCTATTTTGTGGGGATTACGGGCCTTGACCTTATAGGTACAGAGGATGGACAACGGAACGATCACGGTGCGCGACCAGTACGATACTTTGTCGATATGAAACGGAAACCACTTGGGCAGCAGCATGATTTCCACCGGAATGAAGGGGACCCCGCGCCAAGGGATTTGCTCGAACATGGCCAGCATGATGCGAGTGAACACATTGGCCTTGGCCGCACCGCCCCGGGCAAGTATCCACTCGCGCGCCTTGACCATATGCACGGCTTGCACAGAGTTACCGGCCATTTTCATCGCGTAATAGGCTTTGATCGTACAACTGATGTCACCCGCACCGTCTTTAAAAAGAGAATAACTGCCGTCCGCGCCTTGTTGTGCGCGAAGATAATTGGCGATCTTGGCCTGAAGCGCTTCGTTGATTTCGTCCATGTAATGCATCATCAGGATGTACTCGGAAGGAATCGTGCAATCCGCTTCCAGTTCGAATACCCAATAACCTTCTTCGTTTTGCAGGGCGAGGAGTTGCGCACTGGCTCGGGCAATCGCGCTGTCAAGTTTTGCGGGTGATACAAGGGTGCCGGTAAAGTCTTGCTTTGAACCTGAAAGTGAAGAAGTCTCTTTTAACATGGCTTGTATTTCCCTGTTCTCACTTTTTTGCTTGCTGTTCTCGTTGGTTATACTCATCCGACTTGGATTCAACCATTTTGTGGTTTTCAGCCACCTTCACCCAGGCGCGAAGGATCTCCGCTACGCTCCAGGCCTGAGCGATACAGCCGCGCGGAGTGAATAAGCCTTCGGCATCGAAAACTTCGCTGACGGAACCGATGCAGGCTTCATGCAAATGCCTCGCCAATAATTGGTCAAGAAAGTCTTGCGCGTCTTTTCGCTGTTCGGGATAAACGCGTAACCAGGCATCGGTGTAGGGTCCGAGCAGCCAGGGCCAGACCGTACCTTGATGATAAGAGGCATCGCGGGCGCGAAGGTCGCCCTGGTAAACGGCTTTATAGTCGGGATGATCCGGGGATAATGTCCTCAGCCCCACCGGCGTCAACAGCCGGTCTTTGATAGACTGAAATACGGATTGCCAATGCGCTTGATCCAATACCGGATAGGATAGCGAGAGAGCGAACACTTGATTGGGCCGGCACGCCGGGTCATTTTCACCGCTTTCACCATCGACCACATCATAGAGGTGCCCTGTCCCGGCATTCCAAAACCGTTGATTAAAGCTAAGCCGGGTGACATCGGCGCGCTTTGCAATCTCGCTCACGTTTGAGCTTAAGTGTTCCTCCTGCATCCATTTTTCCATCAGGCGCAGCGCGTTGTACCACAAGGCGTTGATTTCAACCGCTTTGCCGCGACGCGGGGTAACGACCCAATCGCCTAATTTGGCATCCATCCAGGTCAACGCGTAACACGGATCGCCCTGGACCAGCAGACCGTCGCCGGGATCGCAATGAATGCCGAAGCGAGTGCCTCGAATGTGATGGTCAATGATATCCAACAGCTTGGGCAGCAATTCCTTGAGCAAACCCCGATCTCCGGTATATTCGAGATAACGCTCCAGCGCATGGAAAAACCAGAGCGTCGCATCGGCGGTGTAATACACACCCTCGCTTTCACCTTCCGGGAACAGGTTGGGAATGAGGCCGTCACGCAGATGATGGGCAAAAGTCCGCAGAATATGTCCCGCCTCGGTATGCCGTCCTGTCGTCAAGGTCAGGCCTTCGAGGCTGATCATGGTGTCCCGTCCCCAATCGGTAAACCAGTGATACCCGGCAATGACGGTGCGCACATCGCCGCCGGTTGCACAGATACGGGGCGTTTCGGCAACCCGCTCGATCGGCGCGATAATAAACTGGTCGGCTGCCAGTACCAACTGCCTGGCCAAGCCTTTAGCCAATTCCGGACGCGCCGCCGCCAGTAAATGTCGGCGCCGTTCCAGTTCGGCCTGAAATGTTTCCGCGGGAGACAGCGCCATGGTGCTTTCCCGGCTTTCCGAAGAAGCGATCAGGGTGACATCTTTACCGGCCGCAAGATCAACGCGAAAATAACCGGGGCTCCACAGATTACCCTTAGCTTCGTAGCCTCTTTGTCCTTCTATACGGTAAAGAATGTCGCTAAAGCGTTTGGTTTCAATCGTGAATGCCGGGTTCTCGCCATCGGCGTAAAGACATAAGGGCGGAATTGAAAACCCATGAATTTCAAGACGTCCGGCAGAGGCTTTAAGATCGTAGGAATCCATAGGAAATCCTTCGGCCAAAGAAGCCTCATGACGACGAAAATGCACGGCCAAGCGAATCTTGAGCCGTACTGGCCCTGTTCCTGAAACCAGGCGATACCTCACAAGAACCGTATTGCTCATATAAGGCATCATGATCCATTTTTCAATCACATGGTTTGCCAGTTCATAGCGCCATACCGGCAACCCGGATTCCAGGCGAAATTCGCGGAGACTCGACATGCCGTGTAGATCGAGCGCTCCGCCCGCCAACTCGATGCCGCCTATTTTCTGGCTGCTGCCATCGGGAAACCGAACCAACTCACTGAGTTGATTGAGCATCACGTAGCGGCCTCGAGGATCGGAAAGCGCGGCGGTTAAAAAGCTGTGGAAACGGCGGGTGGGTACGCCCGAGATCGTGCCGGACGCATAGCCGCCAAGACCGTTCGTGACCAACCATTCGCGTGTTAGCAACTCTTCCTGTTCGGCAATATCCCCCGTCCAATGCGTTCGAATGACACTATCACTGTTCATGGTCAACACGCTCCTTTGCCTGGTGAATAGGATGCAGCACAACAGCCGATTCGCCTTGAAGATACCAATTGCCTTGCAGGGGCCAGGGCGGCATGCCCATGCCGCCGTAACGAGGATCGTCGCTGAACCACATGGCATCCCAAACACAGCCCTTCGGCGGGGCCAATAGCGGTTCCGGCGCCGGAACCAGGTGAAGATCCCGGCTCAGGTTAACCAATAAAAGACGGTCGTCACCCGGGTTCTCTCCGAAAAAACGTATCACCCAGGCATCCGGACTTAACACGGCCCCATCGATACGGTGGCTTTGCTGGCTGACCTGAAACACCGGATCGTTACGGCGCAAGCTTAACAAATCGCGGTGCAGGGCATAGGCTTCCTTATGCAAATTGCGCTCATTCAAGTCCAGTTTTGAATGGGTAAAGGTTTGCGGGTCGCCCGGATCCGGCAGCCGGGCCTGCATTTCGGGCGTTGCCAAGGCTCGAAATTGGGCCAGAGACTCAGCGCGTCCTCGCGCCACCCAATGGGCAATTTCAGCTTTATGGTCGGCAAAATAAAAGAACGGACTGGTGGCGGCAAACTCCTGGCCTTGAAACAACATAGGCGTCTGCGGAGCCAACAAGAACAGGGCTGTCAAAGCCCGGTAACGGTTAGGGCTGGTCAATAAGTGGACGCGTTTGCCGCTGCCGGAGTTGGCCAATTGATCGTGATTTTGGATGAAGTTGACAAACTTGGCCGGTGGCATATCCAGCGCCGGGGTTCCGCGCGTATGGTTTTGCCATGAGTACCATTGCCCCTGATACAAGAAACCTCGCTTCAATGTGGAGACAAATTCCTGAGCCTGCCCCCGGTAATCGCTATAGTAGGCATCGGCGCGCCCTGTCATCGCAACCATGGCGGTATGATGAAAATCGTCGTTCCATAACGCGTCCAGGCCGAAGCCTCCGTGTTCGAGAGGCAAAAACAATGTTGCATCCTGCGGCTCATTCTCGCCGACAATAAAGGTAAGGCGCGGAGCCCCGGCGCTACGCACGGCCTTTACGATGGCGGCAATAATATGTTCAGCGGAGCTGTCGTAAATTTGCTGGGTTGCATCAAGGCGTAGGCCGTCAAGGTGGAACTCTTGAATCCAATACGCACTATTGGTGAGCACATAATCACGCACTGGATCCGAGTTCGGCCCGTCAAAATTTAGCGGATCGCCCCAATCGCACTGATAGCGAGTAGAAAAGTAATCGCTGGAGAATTTCCCCAGATAATTGCCATCCGGGCCCAAATGATTGAATACCACATCCAGAATGACGCCGAGACCCACGGCATGAGCCTGGTTAACGAAATAGCGAAATTCGTCCGGAGTTCCATAAAGCCGTGTCGGCGCGAACCAATTGACACCGTCATAACCCCAGCCGTACCGGCCCGGAAAATCAGCCACAGGCATGATTTCCAACACCGTCACGCCCAATGCGGCCAGCTCAGGCAGTTCTTTGGCCGCCGTGACCCAATTGCCTTCATGAGTAAACGTGCCAATATGCATCTCATAAATGACCTGACCTTGGGTTTCGATTCCCGTCCAGGCGGCGTCCGTCCAGTCGAACGTTGAAGCATCGACCACCTGCGACGGTCCGTGCGGACCCTGGGGTTGATAACGCGAAGCGGGATCCGGGTACGGTTGCGGGTCATCATCCAGCAGGTAGCGGTACAAGCTTCCTATGCAAGCCTCTTGCACAATGACCGAAAAATAACCGTTGCCTTCATTTTGCAATTCGATTTCGCTTGGTGGATAGGGAGGATCAACCTCTTCAGCCTGGGAATGAATGACCAGTCTCACTGTCTTTCTTTCAGGCGCCCAGACCCGAAAATGCACGCCTTTTTCGGGCACTCGCTCAGCCCCAATAGGAAATCGGCGACCATTGACTAATGCTGTAGTGATCTGTTCGCTCATCTTTATGGTTCCTCAGACTTCGGATGGCACGGTCTCACCGATAATCAACCCCACCGGAAATTCCGCCAGCACTTGGGCGACGGCCATATCCCAACGAGACTGCTGCTTCTGAGGTTTCAGAACCTTCCCGGTAAAGGCGCAAGTGTATTGCTTATCGGGCCGATGAAAAGGCAGTTCGACTGTTGTCGCCCCCCAAACCTTTTCTCCCAGAGGCAGCCTATCGGCGTTACCCAGCAGTTGCGCGAAGAAACGCGGCGCCAGCGTGATAACGATACGGCCACCGGCAATGCGCGCATAGGCGCACAGATGAGCCGCCTGTTCCCCCCTGACGGCCAGCGGCAAATAGCTGCCTCGCTGAAACACTTCCGGCCAGCGCTTCCGCAACGCCAGCGCGGAGCTAATGACCCACAGTTTGGCCCGGCCGTCTTCCAGCGTATCGCACATCGCTCTTACCCCCGCACTGCGTTGCCGCGATGTTTGTGCGGCAAGATTTTGCAATGCAGCCAGCAGGTTCTGCCGGCTGCCGAAATCAACCGGGCGCCGGTTGTCGGGATCCACCAGGCTGAAATCCCAACATTCGCAGCCTTGATAAATATCCGGCACACCCGGTACCGTGAACTTGATCAATGTCTGCGACAGGCTGTTGAACATCCCGAGCCAGGCAATCCGCCGCTGCAAAGGCCGAAAATCGGTCATGAAGGCACTCTCCGCCGGTGCATTGATCAGGGCAATCGCGAAAGCCACGACCGCGTCTTCATAGGCTGTATTGGGGTTTATCCAGCTCGTATATACCTTGGCTTCGCGCACCGCCTTGACCAGGTATTCCTGCAACCGGACGCCCAAACGCGCAATTTCATTGCCGTCCGGCTCGCCAGGCGGCCAGATGCCCAGCAAGGTCTGATAGATGAAATATTCATCGTTGAGTGTCGGCACCTGCATGCCGTCCACGCTGCGTTTAAGACTTCGGTTGGCCCGGCTCCAGTGTCGTAGCGCCAATCGCCAGGCCGCCGGTATTTCTGATAGCACATTCAGGCGGGCGCGCATATCCTCGCTGCGTTTGGTGTCGTGCGTGGAAGTGGCCAACATGGAATGTGGGTGGCTCTTTGCGCGCACCTGATTGGCGCGATGAAAGGCGCTACGGGTCACTCCGAATCGACGCGGATCGCCGCCCACTTCATTCAGCGACAGCAAGCGGTGGTAAATATAGGCGCTGGTGTCCTCGAGGCCTTTTGCCATCACCGGGCTGGTGAATTGCTGGAATTTCATCGAAAATGCCAGCACCTGCTCGGCGTACGCGGGCGATTTTCCATCTGCCGCGGCGAGTGTGAGCACGTCGCGCAAAAAATCGAAAATACTGGGATCGGCTGTCTTGCTTCTGCGTTTAGCCGCTGCGGTTGCCTGTTCGATGTTGCGGCGATCTTCCGGCGCCACTTCGCGGGCGCTGATATACCCACGGTAAACCGGAAAGCAGGCAACGATTTCAGCCAATGCCGTGCGCAATCCGTTCAGCGTGTAATCGCAGGTATTGCGGTCGGCTTCGGCGATTTTCGAAAGCAGGTTGGCCAACACATTCAGTTCCCCCGACAGCGCGGTCTTCATGATCAACTTCTTCGAGCGGTAGAGCAGATCATCGAAATTGACATGCTCTCCGATGAAGCTTTTATACGCGCGCTCCATGCGTTTGGCGGCGCTGGTAGCCACAAAAAGCCCGTTGAGTAAATTAGTGAATTCGTAACCGGTCGTACCCTGCACCGGCCAGCTGTCACGCAAATTCTCGTCTGCCGCCAGGATTTTTTCGACCACCAGATAAGGCGCACGCCCGGCGCGGTTGCAGTGTTCGACCAGCCTGCAAAAATACGCTTCAGGATCGTACAAACCGTCAGGATGATCAATACGCAGACCCTCCAGTTTGCCTTCCTGAACCAGCCGCAGCAATAACTGATGGGTCGCATCGAAGACCTCGTCGTTTTCGATGCAGAGTCCTGCAAGATCGTTGATATCGAAAAACCGCCGGTAATTAATCTCGTCAGAAGCCACCCGCCAGAACGCCAGCCGGTAAGCCTGCTTCTCGATCAAGTCGTGGAGCAGGTCGAAACTGGATGACTCCCCGGCCTTACCGTTTAATATGCGCAAGTTCTCTTCCAAAAACCGGGCAATGGCGGAAGATTGGGCAACGAGACCTGCAAGATGCCGCTTATGCACTTCCTTGTCGCGCCTGCGCTCAAGCTGACTCTCAGGCGATGCCTCATCACGGGACGGCAGATTGTGGAACGCGGTGACTAGGCTCTGATAGTCCATCAATAACTGGTTTCCCTCTCCTAAGCGAGCGCTCAAGGCCTCCATCCGAAACGCCAGGATACTCGGATAGTGCGCCGGGTCCACAGGAAAGTGGTGCTCATAGTAATAAATACCGAAAGCCCCGTGCTCCGCATCGAAACGCAGTTGCAATTCGGCGTTTTCCAGCACCGCGCCATAATGATTGCCCAACACCGGCAATAGCACCTTGCCGTGCAGCTTAGGCTTTATCGGCGTCCAGTCAATATCGAAGAACCCGGCATGCGCGGCGGTCTGACCGTTTTCCAGCACGTCCAGCCACCAGGCATTATCGCCGCTCAGCACGCCCATATGATTAGGCACCACATCCAGCACCTGCCCCATGCAGTGCCGGGCGAGCGTTTCGCAAAGCCGCTCAAATTCGTCGTCCGTACCGATTTCGGGATTCAAGGCATTGTGATCGATGATGTCATAACCGTGCCGGCTGCCTGGCCTTGCCTTGAGATAGGGGGAGGCATACAGGTGAGAGATGCCCAGCGCGCTCAGATAGGGAACGATTGCGCGGGCCTGATTAAAAGTGAAATCGCCGTTGAATTGCAGACGATAGGTGGCTAATGGAATGCGTGGCTCAGGATTCTGCGAGATACCGGTGTGCTGTGATAAATTTTTCATGCCCGCACTTCCCCAACCCAAATGGCATTTCATGCACCCGTTTCATGGTGTCTACGCCTGTTTCAGCAGCACCAGCGACCGTCCGCTCAATGGATAAGCTTGCTCCGTCTGGTAACGTGTAACATCCGGCGTACCGACAGCATCCCGCGTGTCGAGCAGCACTTCCCAATGCTCATGATCCTCGAATTGCGGCAACATGAATGCGATCTCCTCATGATAAGCATTCAGCAGCAACAAAAGATCATTGTCCTTTAGACGCCGTCCGCGCCCGTCGGTTTCGACCAGTTTACCGCCGGCAAAATAAACGCCCAGACAATGTGAAGATGCTTGATTCCAGTCGTCATCTCTCGTTTCGGATCCATCGGGATTGAGCCAGACGATATCTTTTATCTCGCCGCCGTAAATGGGGCTTCCCTGAAAAAAATAACGTCGCCGAAACAAGGGATGTTGGTTACGCAAGCCGATAATACGCCGAGTGAATGCAAGCAAATCCTGATCCTGTTTCTTCAGTTCCCAGGAGAGCCAGCTGATCGCGTTATCCTGACAATAGGCATTGTTATTACCCTGCTGCGTACGCCCGATCTCGTCGCCTGCCTGCAGCATCGGAACCCCCTGTGAAAACAGCAGCGTAGCAAGAAGATTGCGCTTTTGCCGGGCACGCAAGGCATTAATCGCCGGATCGTCGGTTTCCCCCTCGACGCCGCAATTCCAGGAATGGTTATTGTCGTTACCGCTGGAATTCTCTTCTTGGTTGGCCTCGTTGTGTTTAGCGTCGTAGGTCACCAGGTCATGCAAGGTAAACCCGTCGTGCGCACTGAGGAAATTGATGCTGGCATGAGTCCGCCCACTGCGTTCGTACAGGTCGCTGGATCCGGTCAAGCGCTGCGCCAGTTCCCCTATCAAGCCTTCATCGCCTTTCCAATAGGCACGAATACAATCGCGATACTTATCGTTCCATTCCGACCAGCCCAACGGGAAATTTCCGACTTGATAGCCGCCTTCGCCCAGATCCCAGGGTTCGGCAATCAGCTTGATGGTGCTCAGCACGGGATCCTGACGGATGGTATTGAAGAAGGTGCCAAGCTGGTTCACTTCGTGTAACTCCCGTGCCAGTGAGGACGCCAGATCAAAACGGAATCCGTCCACATGCATTTCTAGCACCCAATAACGCAGGCTGTCCATCATCAATTGCAGCACGCAGGATTGTTGCATGTCCAGGGTATTGCCGCAGCCGGTGTAATCCATGTAAAAGCGGGGATTATCACCCGCCAGGCGATAGTAGGACGCATTGTCGAGACCGCGGAAGGACAGCGTCGGTCCCAGTTGATTGCCTTCGGCGGTATGGTTGTACACCACATCCAGAATCACCTCGATACCGGCCTTATGCAGTGTCTTTACCATGGTTTTAAACTCGCTTATCTGGCCGCTGGCCGAATAACGGGAATCGGGCGCCAGAAAGCCTATGGAGTTGTATCCCCAGTAATTGCGCATACCGCGTTCGACCAGATGGCGATCATCAAGAAACGCATGCACCGGCATCAGTTCGACGGTCGTCACGCCTAGCCGTTGGAGATGCTCGATGACGGGGTCCATCGCCAATCCGGCATAGGTGCCGCGCAACTTGGGCAGAATATCAGGATGTTGCATGGTAAAGCCTTTGACGTGCAGCTCATAAATCACCATATCGCACCATTGAATGTCGGGTGGATGATCATTCCCCCAGGCGAAAGCCTGATCGATCACCCGGCACTTCGGCATCACATTGGCATTGTCGCGACGACTGAAGGAAAGATCGTCGTCCTTGGCGCCTATCCGATAGCCGAAATGGGCGTCGCTCCACAGCGGCGTCCCCACTATATCTTTTGCATAGGGTTCTATCAGCAGCTTGTTCGGATTGAATCGATGCCCCTCTTCCGGACGGTAAGGCCCATGCACCCGGAAACCATATAGCAGTCCGGGACGGGCCTCGGGCAGATAGCAGTGCCAGACTAAATCGCTACGTTCTTTGAGTTCGACACGCTGGACTTCGTTCTTGCCCTTGACATCGAACAAGCACAATTCGACCTTTTCGGCATGCTCGGAATAAATGGCAAAATTCACTCCTTCGCCGTCCCAATGGGCACCACGCGGATAGGGTCGCCCCGGCCATACCGACGTTATTGTCTTAGTCATCTTGATGCTTCCTGGTCTGAATGATTACATGTTTAGTCCAGCATTTATCTTATGTAATGATGCGAAAGCATCTATATACTATTTGGCTAACATTATGTTTTCATTGTCATTGATTCTATTCTTGCCTACCGCGAGCCTACCGAATCGGTTGAAGGACACGAAATTTATCAAGTCCAGGCGCATCGCCGCAATCAAGTCCGCCGCGGCAATTTTGCCTTGTTATCCCTGCCGCCAACGCGAAACCATAGTGACTTGATCGCTACCAATAGCAGCAAGCTTAAGAAGCCGGCGACTGCGCTTACCGCCAGATCGTCCCAATGCAATCGGCCAAAATGGAAAAGCAATTGCGCCGGGCGCCAGAATACAGCCGTCGCCAGGAGCACAATGACACTGCCTAGGAGAATCCAGAGCGAGCGGTTGGGCCGCAGAAACGCCCGAAACAGAGAAGCTTTGAACGAGCGATTGATCAAAATCAACCCGATGTTCATCAGCACCAGAGAGGTGAAGACCAGCGCGCGCAAATCCGCCTCTGGCATTCCCATGCGCGACGCGCTGATCAAAACACCAGCCAGGATGGCGAGAACAATCAGACCTTGCAGGATCGCCCATAAAATTCGCTTCGGCAGCAACAACGGACTCGCGGGATCACGCGGCGGACGCTGCATCACGTCGTCCTCCTCCTTTTCGGCTTCAAACACCACCGAACACGCCGGGTCAATCACCATTTCGAGAAAGGCGATATGAATCGGCGTGAGCATCAGCGGCAGCCCCAGCAAAAGCGGCAGGAGCGCAAGACCGGCTATCGGGATATGCACAGCGATGATGTACTCAATCGCCTTGCGGAGATTATCGTAGATACGCCGCCCCAAGCGGATCGTTGTCACGATTGAGCCGAAATCATCGTCGAGCAGAACAATTGCGGAGGCTTCGCGCGCGACGTCAGTGCCGCGCCCGCCCATGGCAATACCGATGTGGGCGGCCTTGATTGCCGGCGCATCGTTTACCCCATCGCCGGTCATGGCAACGATCTCACCATTTGCTTTCAGACTCTGGACAATGCGAAGTTTTTGATTGGGCTGGATACGTGCGAATATCGATGTTGATTTTATGCGCAGGGCAAGACTATCTTCCGACATGGCGTCAATTTCTTCACCGGCCATCACCTCCGTCGAGTCGAGCCCGGCCTTTAGGCCAATGGCGCGGGCCGTGGCCGGATAGTCTCCGGTAATCATCACGACCCGGATGCCTGCAGAACGGCATTCGGCGACGGCGGCCGGCACATTGGCACGTATGGGGTCGGCAAATCCAATCAGTCCCACATATTCAAACTCAAAACCGCGAGGCGTTTCCGGCAGGTCGTGTTGCTGCGCGGCATTTAGGACGGTCGCCTTGGCGACCCCCAGCATGCGAACTCCATCATGCGCCAGTGCATCAACCTGTGCGCGAATTTTAACCAGGCGCTCAGGGGGCAGTTGACACAGTTCCGCTATGGCTTCGAGAGCGCCCTTGGCATAGACCGTGCCGTTTGCATCGCCACCGCTGGACAGTATGTTCGCAACCGCGAACAAATCCGGCCGGAGACCATAAGCACGAATTAGGGTGCGCTCGGCGAAGCTGGCCTTGCTCGAACCCCCTTGCGCCTCCCAGAGCGCGTGCACAGCCATGTCCATCGGATCGGTGGGTTCGCGCGGACAAGCGAAAAGGGCCGCTTCCAGGATTTCTCGCGGCTTATCCGATAGCTTATTTTTTTCATCTTGATCCCAGCGTGTCTCCTCGCTGCATAGGGAAACGACCGTCATACGATTTTCGGTGAGCGTGCCGGTCTTGTCGGTGCATAATACCGTGGTGGCTCCCAGCGTCTCTATCGCTGACGCGCGGCGGGTAAGTACGCGGACCTGGGAAATACGCCACGCTCCCATCGCCATGAATACGGTCATGACGAGAGGGAACTCTTCTGGCAGCATGGACATGCCGATCGCGATGCCGCCCAGTATGGCCTCAAGCCAGGAGCCGCGCAGCAGCCCAAACAATAATACCGTTAGCAACCCTACGAGAGCGCCGATAAGGGCGAAGGTCCTCACAAACGAATGTATCTGGCGTTGTAAACGCGGTTGTTCCGTTTCGATGGCGCCAAGGGCGCGTCCGATTTTGCCCATTTCACTGCGCATGCCGGTCGCATGCACCAGAGCCTGTCCGGTACCGCGCACCACCAGCGTTCCGGCAAAAATATAGGGTAAGTCTTCACCGCCCGGCTTCGGCACGGCGCGCTGATCTTGAGTCTCTGCTGCGCCATCCTGAGCCGATTTGCGCACCGGCATGGATTCGCCGGTCAGCAGCGATTCATCGAGCAACAGGTCTTGCGACCCTACCAGAGTGGCATCTGCCGCAATCCGGTCGCCCTCGGAAATGACGATCAGGTCGTCTCGCACCACCTCCCGGCCGGCAATGAGAATTCTCTTGCCGTCCCGGATGACCAGCGCCCGGGGACTTGCTAGATTTCGCAGTGCTTCCAATACTTTTTCACTGCGGGTCTCCTGAACAAGGGTGATCATTACCGAGAGGGATGCGAAAATAAGCAAGAGTATGGCTTCTATTCTGTCGCCCATTAAAAAATAGACGATACCTCCGCCTATTAGCAGCGCAAACATGGGTTGGCGCAGCACTTCGAACAAGATGCGCCAAAATCCCCGCTTGTCTGACCTAGGCAACTCATTGTATCCGTCCAGTTTCAGACGTTTTGCCGCCGCTGCACTACTCAGGCCGGTAATGGGTGCATGTTCTTTCATAGAGGGTTCCATATGCCACGGCTCTTTATGCGGCGACTAGGCGCTCGTTGCGCAAGTAATCGATGCAGCGGTCGATGACGGTCCGGTATTCCGGGTGCCGGTCAACAAGCTTGCCAAGGAACATGAGGCAGCGGCCGCTGACAAAAGCCCAGCCTCCGCCCGGCATATTGGGGCGCTGGATCTGCCAATCGCCCGGTTCGTTCCGCAACTGCTTGGTGGCCAGCCAGCGCAAAGCGGATTGAAGAGCTTGCAGGAAGTGAGGATGGTGTCCGTGGCGGTCGACTTCCTGTAAGGCCACGGCAGCCAGGCCGGTATCCCAGATGGGGGACACGCAGGTCTGGCAGTAAACGATATCATCCTTGACGACCAGTAAGCGGTCGATTGATGCCCGGGCGATCCGCCGCTGTTCATTGCCGGCAGGGAATCCTAAGTAATCCATGACTTCATAGGCGTTGACCTTGGCCGTGAAAGCAATATCCAGGCCAGAGAGTGTAGAGGCATCTGTTAGCATAGTTGATTTTCCTCTGCTTTCACTTTTGTTAGGGTTGTCGGTCGGCGCACAGAGGCGATTGTTAAAACTTTGCTGTCGGCGGCGAGCAAGCCTAGGCCAGACAGTAGGAAACGCACATAAAGCCGCTCGACTTAGCCATCGCTGCATGTCGGGGTATGGACGGTGGGAGCGCATTTTAAGCGCGACATGACCGCACTACCGCGAGAACGTAACCTGTGGTCGCGGTTGCAAACCGCTCCCACTATCCACATAGCCGACTAGTTTCGGGAAGTCATTTTTGGCTAAATCCTTATTGGACGGTAAACTCCGATGGCTAGGCCGACTGTGAACTGATGCTTAGGGCTGCACATCAGCTTCCCAGGAAACGCGCGCCGGGCACCATTGCCAGACGCCCAGCGTCACGATCCGGGTCAGCGCGGTTGGGAAACACATCGCGCGCCCGATGCTCACATCTCGGTTGATCAACTGATTGCTTTCCCCGCACCGCTTGAGGTAATCATCGCTTTTGATCTCATTCAGGTCGGCGTGCGGCATAAACAACGCCACCACGGGGATTGGCAGCACAGCCAGGGAAGAGTCATCCACCCACTCGGAACCGGAGCAATGCGTGGTGCCTTCAGTGGCATCGCGCGTGTCATCCTTGATCAGGGATTGGCTACAACCCGACAGAACCAACATAGTCGATAGGATTAGCAGACTCAGTTTGGCGTATAACGTGATATGTTTCATAAAAACCTCCGGCGGTTTATGCCGCAATCAGGACATTAAGCTAGAGAAATATCTTAGCCGCAATATTGGGCGCCGTCGGTAGGGTAACGTACATAAAGCCGTTGTTGGAGATAAGCGGCACCAAATGCCGATTAACTGTGTCTGAGAATATAAGCCCCTTACCTTTACACCAGCAGGTGATAACATGCTATATCAACGAGTACAACCCATCGATGTATCGACCGACGGCGATAAACACCGCTTGACTTCCGGTTCACAGCGCTTGTCCTGTAAAGCCAGAATAGCGCACAGAAGTCTCATGACCCTCCGTAAATGGCTTTCAGGTGTCTCGCGAATAACCCTGATCGGCACCTTGGCTATTGCCGGCTGTACCTCTGAACACTCGGAAGGGAAAGACAAACTATCGCAGCAAGAGAAAGGGCATGCCACGGCTAAATCTGTTCATAAGGAAGTGGGCGAGGCGTCTTGGTATGGACCGGGATTTCAAGGTCAGGAGACCGCCAATGGCGAGACCTTTGACCAAAAAGAGATGACGGCCGCCCATCCGAGTTTGCCGATGGGGACCAAGGCCACAGTGACCAACCTCGAGAATGACAAGAAGGTCGTTGTCAGAATCAATGACCGTGGGCCCTATGCCGAGGAACGCGTCATCGATCTCTCCCGCGCAGCCGCTAAAAAGCTTGGCATGAAAGAGGACGGCACCAGCCAGGTCAAGATTGAGACCAAATCTATCAAGAAGAAGGGATCCGCCGACCAGTCCAGCAAAAAATAGGGTGCAAGATAAGACCTTCACCATGAACAGCTTCGACTTTAAAGCAATGGTTCCAATTTTCCATTGCTTGTAGTTTGCCATTAAATCATACGCTGAAACTTGCCCATCCCGACGCGCCTGGCGTTTGGGAATGATGGCGGAAAATTTTTATAGCCTTATCAGCTTACCAGTTATTGCAAAAAATCTGACGCCTCACCGGCAACAGCGTATAGTAGAGATTGTGAAAACTATCGTTTTTACAATCTCTTGCCCATGCTTTTTCCGCCAACAATACTTAGGCATCCCTAAAGCCGGCGCATAACCCCTCAAATATAGGCCAAAGCCTATATCCGCCCCTCATTCGGCATAACCGCCACTTTACCCGGTCTCATTCAGCTCGAAACAAACCGTCAGCTCGCTCATCGCCATAAAAGAAGGTAGAAAATGAATAAAGACCCACCTTTAGTTCTCAACCCTGCTCAAGACCATAGGATTAATCGAAAAGCCGCTACGTATGCAATTTTTGGCGATTTGCTGTTTATCGTACTTCCCTTGGTCGTGATTTCAATTGTTGACGTAAGTGTTGGCAGATCGCTATTCGCACTGATTGAAACTCCAGAATTATCATTTGGCGCGGCAGTACTATTTGGGCAAACCATTATTAAAGTTGTTTCTGGTTTCGCACATTCAAAACCATCTGGAGCGGAGCAACCTGTCTTTGTAATCGCGATGATTATTGTTTTTGGCTTGGTTCCGTCGTTGGTTGTACTGGCATTGCTCCTAAGCATAACCCCCATTCCTCATGGCCTACAGATAGCCCAAGCCTGCATTTTTGCCCAGGGAGTCATCGTATTCTTCACGTTCGGCGTGACTGGACATGCCCAATCTCTTCGCCATTAAAACCGGCAGTAAGATCACTCTGCAATCTTGCCTTCGACGTTTACAGACTTCGATAAGTACCTATGCAAATCCCAACCGGCTTCCTCCACAGCCTTACGATGTACCGAGGCATTGTCCATAACCACGATGGTCAATTTCTCAGGACTGCGCGAGCGCACGAAACCGTTCATCGACGCCATGATCTCCTGATGGGTGACCGAGCCGTCCACCGTGTGGAAATAGACTTCTAGCCCTCTAGATCCAACGATCACACGCCCCCATTTTACCCGGTTTTTTATGCACACCTGCTTCCATCGCCGATTTTGTGATGAAAAGCCTGAGCAATAAATCATCCTAACCGGACGCAGTCGTTATTGTAGTAAGCCCTCGATCGACCGACACTCCTCGTCCGTCAGTTCAAATTCGAAAATCGCCAGGTCTTCCCGTATATGTTGCTCGGAAGTGGTGCCGGTCAAAGGGATGACGCCGATTTGGGTCAAAAAACGGAAAAACACTTGCGCGCTGCTGCGGCCGTATTTGACGGTCAGAGATTTCACAATCTTATCCGCCAACACACCGGGATTGGCGGTCAGCGTCCAGAAGCTTTGATAGATGATGCCGTGCTGCCGGCAAAAATCGCGCAAGCTTCGATCATAATGGGTATCGGCATAGAAGCGGTTTTGCAACACCGCAGGTTTGACGGCGGCGGCATCGAATAAAAACGTGAGCGTTGCAAGATCGTAGCAATTGCTGATACCCAGTTGTTTGGCAACTCCGTCATCACAAGCCCGTTCCATCGCCTGCCAGACTTCCAACAATTGTTGCCGGTTTGCCAAGGGCGAATGCAATACGAGGCAATCCAGATAAGATGTTTGCAAATTTTTTAACGAGCATCGAATCGATTGCGCTACCTGATCACTCAGGCTGGCATTCGGGTCATAGGGAATTTTTTGCGGATCGTGACCGCCGAGCGGCGTGAACTTGGTTTGAAGATACAAGTCTTCACGCGCCACGATTCCGGCTTGACTGCACGCGGCGATCCCGTCGCCGACACCGACTTCGTGATAATGTTTGGGCTGACAGGCGGTATCGATACCGCGAAAACCCGCTCGGATAGCCGTTTCCACCAACGCGGCAGATTTTTCCTGCTTCCACGCCGTGCCGTAAATAATCCGTGGCATTCTGACCCCGAAGGGAGAGTGTAAAAAGTGGTCAGGATTCATAAATACTCCAGGACAAAACAAGGCGGGATTTCTGTGTTTGGGCTCCGGTCTCCTGCTCGCGATTTCCAGCTCGGCTTTTACTTTGGCAACCGAATCAAGTAAATGTTGGCGCATCCATTGATCAGATTGCTGCTTACGCTCAAGCGCAAGTAAAAGCGCTTCGCTCATTGCAACCTGTAACTCTTCGCCAGTATTTATAACACGACTTTTTTAAAATTTGCCGTCTTTGTGCTAAAGCACTAACATTTGCTACCGTTTTAATAGTTTGTGAAATTCTAATGCCCGGCTTACCGATTAAAGACTTCCCGCCCGAATTGCACCGCAGGCGCAAAGAGGAAGCGAAGCGCCACTATCTCGCCCTGACCCGCCAGGCCTTGGTGCTCTTGGAACAAGCTTTGTCGGCTCAGCCTCGAAAGACGGCCGAACTGCGGCCCAACCCGCTCAAACCCGCAACAGTTATCTCCTCCGCTGACATCATCCGTGAACTTTGTTTAATTGTTGACTAACGGCAACCATATTCTCTATTTGGGCAAGCCGTATTAAGCCGCATAACCGACGATACAAGACATTCGCCGGAATACGCTGAGCTATTCCACCTTGACATAACACTTCATTCCAAAATCAATTTAAAGCGCACATTATGCTTGCAACATCCATCATTACCCCAGTGTTCGTCCAATTCACCAGTATTTTTGGGTGGGCAATACCGCTTCTACTTTTAATTGCCTTCTTGAAAACACGTTTTGTGAAAGGTGTATTCGGTGAATTCCAGGTCAATTGGGCTGCCCGACGGTTTCTTGATAAAAATGTGTACCACTTGTTCAAAAACGTCACCCTGCCGACAAAGAACGGCACGACTCAGATTGATCATGTGATCGTATCCAAGTACGGCATCTTCGTGATCGAAACCAAGAACATGAAAGGCTGGATATTCGGCGATCCGAATCAGAAAACCTGGACGCAAACGATTTACCGACATACCAGCAAATTTCATAACCCGCTGCGTCAGAATCACACGCATATGCAAATACTGCAATCGGCGCTGGGACTTGATCCGAGCAAGATTTTTTCGCTGGTGGTTTTTGTCGGCGACAGCACCTTCAAAACATCCATGCCGGACAATGTGGTTTCTGGCCGCGGTTATATCCGTTTTATCAAAAACAAAAAACAAGTTGTTTTGAGCGATAGCGAAATTCGATCGATCTGCGAAAGGATTCAATCTGCCCGGTTAAAGCCTTCGCTCAAAACGCATATCCGTCATGTCAGATATGTTAAATCGATTGTCGACGGTAAAAAATGGAAAAATAATCAAACCTGCCCGAAATGCGGCAAAGCGATGGTACTGCGAACCACACGAAACGGCGATACCCCAGGCAAGACATTTATGGGATGCTCCGGATTCCCAAGATGCAGAACAATCAAGCCGATGGCATGAGCCTAAGGCTATTTTCTCTGTAATTAAGACCGCATAAAAACGACTAAAAATCAATAAGTAGCTTTACCAAGATCTAACGTAATAAAATTATGCTAAGATCAGAAAGGAACTGAGTTAATCCCTATTCTGGATGTTTTTTTCTATCAGAAGAGTGTATTTAGTTGGCGCCATTTAAAAATAGACGCATCATATTTTTATTAGGCGTGTAGTATTTTTTAGAACCCGAAAAAACCTGAGATAATCTAATGTATACAAAACTGATATTATCATTGTTCTTGGTATCGGCACTGCTGATGGCGACATCTACTTGGTTGTATGTAACCAATAATGGTAAAGGAAATAACTGCCAAGGAAATAGTTGCGGTGGGGTGTCCCATAGAGTACCGGAAATTTCAATAACAGGAGGGGCGAGTGCGATTGCTCTGTTAACTGGTGTTGTTCTATTAATGAAAGAAAGAAAGCGGTCTAGACATTCTTCCAAATCTGACGAATAGCTAAATCGACTGACACGCCCATTGTCGTCAGGAAATGGGCGAATATAGGCCAATCGATGGTGCGAAGCGGCCATCTCGATAATCTGCCCCTTACCCATCAATGCCAATCGATAGCGTTGCTCGCAGTAGCGCATAAACTCATCAACACGCTCGCAGCGAGGTGGAATATGCCTTCCTCCTACCGAGACATCGTGTTCAGGCTGGGAACGAAACTCTCCCAGCTCTATTCGAAAGCCACGATCTCCATTGTCAATCCAAAGCGTAGATTCCGGCACTTCACGGTAAAACTCACTGTGCAGCCAGCGCAAGAACTCGGCCGACGCCGGCTCCGGCAAATGCCCTTCCGCTTCTCGCCTTTGGCAGGTGAAGGGGTATACAATGATCGGTTTGCAGAGCGAACAAGGATGTAAATCAATCCGATGCCGGATTTCCAAATCAATAACGCAAAAATCACCTAGGAGCCGAGATGTTGACATGGTCCACCGTTTTCGAAACCAAACTTGAACTCATTGATACCCAGCACAAAACCTTATTCGAAATGGTCAGCGCGTTGACCAATGTCGCGCCCGCGGAACGCACCGAACAACGCCTCGATCAAATTCTTGATGCTTTATTTGATTATACGCAAGAGCATTTCGTCGATGAAGAAGTGCTCATGACGCATTACAAGCTGGACGAACAATATATGCGGCTGCAACACATGGAGCATAAATCGTTCATTTACGACATTACGCAAATGCGCAGTCGTGTCACCGATGCCGAAGACCTGTCGGAACAGTTTGACCGAGTGGCGCGTTTTGCCACGTCCTGGCTGGTTTACCACACGCTTCGGGTCGATTTGATGATTCCTAAGCAAATTGTATTGATAAGGCACGGCAAAACACCCGCCGAAGCGTTTGCAATGGTCAAACAGGGCGGATGCTCCCCGGAAGTATCGAAACTGGTCCTTGATGCGGTACTGCATTTATGGGACGAGGCCATGGAACGGGTGCATGCCCTGGAAGGACAATTAGCAAAGACAAATAGCCACACGGATGCCGCCCTACCCGTCAAGCCTAAATGACAACATTGAGTTGATAAGGCTGGCGTTTTTAAAACGCCAAAACACAAATTCGCTAGGGACCGGATTATCTGACAGGGCCTCCAAAGAATTGAGGATAGATTCAATCTAAAGGTTAAGCCAAAGACTGCCCCATAGGCGACAATGGGCTTTGTTCACCCTCCACGCTAAGCGATAAAAAGGGCGTTGCAAATTTCGGCACAGCAGAGGGTTTTCTGAACACCCACTCGCTGACCCAAGACAGTGCAGGATCATATAAATCCCTGTAAGCTTCCGGTTTTTCTTTCAGGACAACGGTTTTCAGCGGCGAAGCGGGTTCCGACATGAATTGGGCTATGCTCGCTAAACGCTGGCGAAGTTGGTTCGCATTACCCTGCGGCATCAGAAAATCATAGGAACGCTTACGCAATAAGGTGGAGCCTAGATAACTGGGATTAAGCCTCGCGAATTGATCATGCCGTAAATCGGCCAGCTTGGCGATCGTGGCGATTTCTTTGTCTGCCAGATAGTTCACGTCGAATTCATGGTCAATGCTGACCTTGACAAAATACGGCTCGTTTTTAATGGCAGGCAGTTCGATTCCATAGCCGGCTGGGCGGGCGAAGATTTTGGACAGCGCCAGCAAGCGCGGGACATAATCCTGCGTTTCTTCGGGTAACTGTAACGACCAGAAATCGGCCGGTAAACCTTCGGCCTGATTACGGCTGATCGCATTATCTACCGTGGCTTGTCCCGAATTATAAGCCGCCAAGGCAAGCAACCAATCCCCGTTAAAATGGTGATATAAACCGCTTAGGAAACGGATGGCCGCCTGGGTGGATTTTGGAATATCCAGCCGTTCGTCATAATCCGGTCTTTGCACCAGATTGTAATCCATGCCGGTGCTGGGAATGAATTGCCACAGCCCTTTCGCGCTTTTAGGTGACTCCGCCGTGGGCTGATAAGCGCTTTCAACAATAGGCAGCAATGCCAGCTCCAGCGGCAACCGATATTGACTGAGCTCTTCGACGATATGGTAAAGGTAGGGATGCGCGCGTTCGGCCACGCGATAAAGAAAATCAGGATTCCGGGTATAAGCCGCGATGAATTTATCGATGCGTTGATTAATCGCAGTTTGTTGACTTTGAGGTCCTGCCGGACTATCCCCTTTTTCGGGCAGGTTGCCTTTGCGCTGTTGTTGAGTATCCGCCTTGACCGCGGCCAGTTGCGACTCGGTGCAGGGCGTTGCCGTTTTTACAGGCTTACCCCTGCGAAGGAGTTTCGCTAAGGACGTTAGCACCTTATCGCTGTCGAGCCCGCTTGTTGATTCCCTTAACTCCCCGAGAGCCTTCTTCCGGAGAAAATCGGGGTGAGCCCCCCCGATTTCCCTTTGTCCCTTCAGTTTCAGTAAGGCCATTTTGTTATCCGTTTCGAGCGCGTTTCCTTGATGCGTCTTAACCGAAGGCGGCGTACACCCGCTATCCGTTGTTGCGGCAGTTTTCGCACCCAACAGTTTCCTGCCAAGCTCGGTATAGCGAGGCTGACCGAATTTCGCGCGGCCTAATTCGGTATAGTGTTGAACAGGTGCGGTCGCTGTTTGCGGAGGATTGTTCGGGGTAGGTCTTGAAAAGCCCGGTATGCCGTCAGAGTCTTTACGTATTTTCATCATAGCCGGCGAAGATCGGGAGTGAATGACAGCATCCGTCAATCCGGAACGCGCGTCATTTGTCGGTCCCCGTGTATTTACCGCGATAGGACTTGGAATTTTCATTCCCGAACGAATTCGCGCCCACACATCGACTGCGCCGACAGACGGCTTCTTTCCGGAATGGGCCTTGTGTTTGATTATTTTGGACGCTGTGGCGGCGCCGGCTTCGGGAACATGCGTGGCTAAGGAGATGCCGATCACAAGAGTGAAGATCCGCAGTAATAATCGCATAATCGTTACCTCGACTCAAAGACCCTGGCGGATATTGGCGGCTTGGGTCATTCACGGTCCAGGCAACCTGATACTCAGGTTGCTAGATCAAAAAGCGGCCATTGGCGAGGGTAATGCAAAAATATTTTCCCTTTGTGTCTATTGTATCGATAAAACAAAAAACACATAAGCTTTTTTTAAGGTTTTCATCGACAAGTCCTCTTTCGCATTGCCGAGCGCCGCCCGGCGCTATCGCGTGAAAATCGTCAATTTAGGCCGGATTCAAGCCGGAATACGGCCCGTTGAGACGATCATCCCGGCGTTTTAGTTAGAGGACTTAATTAATCCGACTAGAGATCGATATGAAAGTTGCGAAGATTTGGCGCATTCTGGCAGGTAAAGCCGCTAACCCGCTTCCGCCACCAAACTAGGGTAATCGGTGTAGCCCGTCGCAGGCTCCTGCTGCCCATAACCGTAGAACGTCTCGGTATGATAGGGATTGAGCGGCACATTCAGTTGCAGGCGGCGGGGCAAATCCGGATTGGAGATGAAGTCCTTGCCAAAAGCGACCGCGTCCGCCTCCCCTGCGGCGATCACCTGTTCGGCCGTTTCCCGGTTGAAGCCCTCGTTGGCGATCAAAACGCCGCCAAAGCGTTTTTTCAAGGCGGGACTGATGCGGTTTTCCCCCAGGGACTCGCGCGTAAAAATAAAGGCAATGCCCCGCCGGCCCAATTGCTCCGCCACGTAGCCAAAGGTGCTCAAGGGGTCCGAATCGCCCATCGAATGGGCATCGCCCCTGGGCGCTAGGTGAACCCCGACGCGGTCCGCTCCCCAGACCGAAATCGCGGCATCGGTGACTTCCAGCAGCAAGCGGGCACGGTTTTCTATCGGGCCGCCATAGCGGTCAGTGCGCTTGTTGGTGCTGTCCTGCAAAAACTGGTCGAGCAGGTAACCATTGGCCCCATGCAGCTCGACGCCATCGAAACCGGCCCGTTTGGCGTTTTCCGCGCCCTTGCGATAGGCTTCGACAATGCCGGGAATTTCGGCCGCGTCCAGGGCTCTCGGCGCCACGAATTCCCTAAGAGGCCGCAACAGGCTGACATGACCCAGCGGTGCAATCGCGCTCGGGGCGACGGGAAGTTCGCCGTTCAGGTAATCCGGATGGGAAACCCGGCCGACATGCCATAGCTGCAAAAACATCCGTCCGCCGGCGGCGTGTACGGCCCGGGTGACCTTGGACCAGCCCTCGACTTGAGCATCAGACCATATCCCCGGCGTGTCCGGATAACCGACGCCCTGCGCGGAAACACAGGTAGCTTCGCTTAAAATCAGTCCTGCGCCCGCCCTTTGCGCGTAGTATTCGGCCATCAGCGTGTTAGGGACTCTGCCGGCGCCGGCACGGCAGCGCGTCAGCGGCGCCATGATGATCCGGTTAGGGAGCGTAATCGCCCCAACAGTAATGGGTTCAAACAGATTGCTCATTTTGTCCTCTTGTTAATGACTGTCTTTAGCCTGCACGTCGATGCTTTTAACACATCGGCCTACGGCATTTTAGCTTGCAGGCCGGATTCAGGGAGCATTAGCCGACGATCACCAGCCAGTCGGTCAAATAGGTCATTTTGACCGCCAGGGTCTTTTGCAAGACTTTCAACATATCGCCGGGTTCCCTGATGCTCAGGCGTCCGTTGATTTTCATCGCGCGCAGCGAGTCGTCTTTAAACAGGATCATGCCGGAGCGGTAGCGGCGAATCTGATTGACGACGCTCTCCAGGGTTTCGTTTTCGAACACCAGAAAACCATCGACCCAGGATGTCGAGAGCGCCGAATCCAACATTTTAGGTTGCCCAAGCGCGGTGGAATTCACCGAGACCGCCTGGCCGGCGTGCAACACGACAGGCTCCTTCCAGTGCCCGTTTTCGGACACTTCAACACGGCCGGAAAGCACTTTGATTTCGTCGCTGTCGCTTTTCCGATCCACCATAAAATGCGTACCCAACACTCGGGTCGTCGAATGATCGGCTTTGACGATGAACGGCCGGCCAGGATCAGGCTTGACATCAAAATACGCCTCGCCTTTCAACAACTCCACCCAGCGCTGCGTCCCGTCCATGCTGAGCGCAACCGCGCTGTCGGTATTCAGCATCACGGTGGAACCGTCTTCCAGGCGCACCGACTTACGCTCGCCCAACGCCGTGGTATAGTCAGCTTTAATCAGCACCCGAAATTGCCCGGTAAACGACACCGTCAGCACCAGACAGGCCGCCAGCGCCAGGAACATTTTCGAGCAAATGAAGCGTTTTTTGTGGGACCGAGGGGCGATGCCATGCTTTTGGGCGCTTGCGGTCAATCCCTTCAAGAAATCGGCGTCGCCCCATAGGGCGCTGATTTCATCAAATGCCTTGCGGTGCGCATCGCTCTGTTCGAGCCATTGGACAAAAGACGCCTCATCCTGCCGGCTCACGTTGGCGGCGCGCAAACGAACAAACCATGCCGCGGCTTGTTCATCTACGTTGTTGTCAAAATCGGATTCCAAAACATTTTTTCCAATTGGCTAATTAAGATAATTATAGGCTTTTCGCCCATCGAATTTCGGTCAGTTGAATCATCTCCCCAATCCTCGGCAAGCGTTGCAAACAGAGTTTCACGCCCTGTACCCCCTCTCGTTTGGCAGGATTTACCTTGCATTTTACCGAATGGCATGGTTATTTACCCGATTTTGTGCGGATTCGTCCGCGGCCTGCGGGCTTAACAACAGTTTGTGTTCCGGCTTCCCGCCCGCAAAGGCCAGCGGCAATCCTGCCACCCAGAACGGCTGCTGATCGCTGTAATAATCCGATAACGGATGGCCGGATTGCCCGCCCGGCATATGCAGTATGCCGTCCTCAAAATGGCCCGGCGAAACCACCAGCCTTTCGCTGGCGCCAAAATCGGGTCCTGTGGCCCGCACGCAATAACCTCCGCAGCCGGCCACCGGCTGGTGCGGCATATCCAGCGCCGCAGACAACAGGGGTAAGGCCTTCGAAAAAGGATGCGCATGGCCGACGATATTTTGCTTGCCCCAGGTCAACTCCGGCCATGCCGCGCCGGGGTTCCGCGCCATGACCTGGGCAGCGCTCTTTTCCAACTGCGTCAGGATGAAACGGTCCCAGTTTTGATGGAGACCTGCATCCGGCAACAACGCTGCCGGCTTCGCGTCCAGCAAGGCCTGCAAAGGCGTATCGGCATAATTCCACGCATAAACGAAGTCTTTGTCCGCCTGTTTACAGGCCGATAGAAACGGCGTAAACACCGCATCGATCAATTGCTTGCGAAACTCGATCAAGACCGGAAAGCCTAGGCTTGCGGTGTCTGCCCTGCCGTTCCAGCTCAACAAATAATCGCGCAAGCCGGTCAACTCCGGTTTTTGCGCCAACACCTCAGGCGTCAGTATTTGCAAGGCCAATTGCTGGTAATAACCATAAAATTCGCTCTCGGTATCCTGCTGCAGGTTAAACAGCGACCATTCATTATGCCGTGCCGCCTGCTTGAGTTTCTGGTTAATCCGGTAAGCGCGATAGCCGTTCACGAACTGATGCCCGATCACGTAGGGAAAATCGGCCGCAAATCGGCGTTCGTTGGCGGTCACCAAAAAGCCTTCCGGCGGGTCGATGATGCGCGGCAAAGCGGCGGGTTTGACATAACCCTGCCAACCGGTTTTGCCATCCGCCCAGGATAGGCTGACCGAGCCGTCGCCGCCGAAGCGTTTGGGGATTTTTCCGGTCACCGTCCAGGCAATGTGGCCCTTTTCATCGGCCAGCAGCACGTTTAATTGCGGACCGCCGGCCCGATTGGCAATAGCCAGCGACTGCGACAACGTTTGGCTCTGTTCCAGTTCCAGAATATCGATATTGACGGCATCCGGATCCAGGGCGACCCAATGGATTGCCACCGGCTGCCCCTGGAGAGGCTGGAGAGCGACCGGTCCCCATACGGTTTCCTTGACCGCCACTGCCTTGGAGGCGCCGCCCTTGATTTTTATCACTTCCTGCCGCAGGTCGAATGGTTGCCAACGATCGCCGACGCGATATTGCCCTGCGTCGTCTTGATTGACCTCCAGCTTGACCAAATCCAGAAAATCGCCCGCCAGATTGGTCATGCCCCAAGCCACATGCTGATTACTGCCCGCAATCAGAAAAGGGGTTCCGGGCAGGTTCAGGCCTATCGCCCGCACATCGGGATAATTGAGTTCGACCCGATACCAGATATTCGGAACGCTAATCCCGAGATGCATATCGTTAGCCAAAATCGCCCGGCCATCCGCGGTTTTGCTGCCGCTGACGGCCCAGGCATTCGAACCTGCCAAGGTTTCTCCTCGGGAGGCATCCGCCAACCGGGAGCCCCCCCCCATGCGTCCTGCCAGCAGCGTCTGCATCACATTGACCGGCACAGGCTGCGCCGGCCTCAGCGATTTCGTGCGATTCATCAGCTGATCGGTAAAGCGATCGGTATCCGGGGTCAGAAACGCCACGGCATCGGCGGGCAGCGTGTGCCCCATCACGCTCAGCATGCGCTCGCCCTCTTCAACCCAGGCGGTCAAATTTTCGAACATTCCGAACACCACTAGCAAACTGTCTTCCGCCTGCCAAGGCTCCGGCGCGTAATCCAGAACCTTAAACTCAAAAGGCAAGGTCGGATTTTGTGCAAGATAGTCGTTAACGCCCTCGGCATAGGCTTGCAAATACTGGCGGTGGAGCGGCGGCAACCGGGGCAAAATTTGCTTGGCCTTCTGATTGAAACCGTAAGTCCGCGCCTGGACGTCGCTGTTGACCGCCATGTCGCCGAAAATCTCCGCCAGCCGTCCGGCGTTCTTGCGCCGCATCAAATCCATTTGAAACAGGCGGTCGCGGGCGGCAACGTAACCCAATATCCTGGCCGCATCGACCCGGCTGCCGGCGGTAATCTTTGGAATACCGTGCGCGTCGGTATCGATACTGGCCGGAGCCGCAAGGCTTGCCAATGGGATGTCGCCGTCCAGAGGCGGCAGCGATTGCAATAGCCACCCATATCCCACGCCGGCCGCAGATGCGATCATCCCGATCACGCCTAGACCCGCATAGAGCCATGATTTTTTAAGCTTTGGCATGTTTGATTCCGATCATCAAGAGGCTATCGTTTCCGCAGCGGCCAAATCCGGCCGTTCCGAATGCGCGGCCTGCAGCCGCCTATCGGCCACCGGCGATTCGACCGCGGTAATCCGGCCTTCATCCAGCTTGATGCAACGATCCGCCAAATGAAAATATTTATCGTCATGCGTAATCGCCAGCACCGTCTTGCCGCGCGCCTTCAGCGCCGGCAATAATTCGGTGTAGAACAAATGCTTGAATTCAGGATCCTGATCGGCCGCCCATTCGTCGAATACATAAAACGGCCTATCCTCCAGATAGGCCGCCAGCAGCGCCAGCCGTTTACGCTGACCTTGGGACAAACTCACCGAAGAGAAGCGGCCATTCACGATATCCACCTTATGATGCAGATGCAGGCGCTGCAAATAATCGGCTATCGCGGCCCGATTGTTCTCGAAATCAACGCCATAGAGCTCGTCGAACAAATAAAAGTCCGAAAAGATCACTGAAAAATGCTGCTGGTAGGCATCGCGGCTGCCTGCATCGACGGGGCAGCCGTTCCAGTGGATCGTGCCTTGCTCGGGATGATAAAGACCGATCAGCAGCATGGCCAAGGTGGTCTTGCCGCTGCCGTTGCCGCCGATTAAAAATACCAACTCGCCCGGATGGAATTCCAAATCGATGGGTCCCAGGGTAAAGTTACGGTTCTCCTTTTCCCGATGAAAACTATGAGTCACCCCATGCAGGGTCAACGCCTTGAAATGGCGCTGAGCCGAGAATTTGGCCAAGCGTTGCGCTGAATTTTTCCCTCTCAATGTGTCGTCTAATTGAAGCACCTTATTCAAGGAGACTTTAGCGCGGCTGAACACCGGCAAGCTGCTGGTCAAAAGCGTGAGGGGCGACATCATGAATAAAAATACCAAGAGGTAACCACTAACGACTTCCGGGGTAAGCGCTTGCCAAACCGGAAACACATACAATATCGCGGCAATGGTCAGATAGTACAGGAACTGTATCCACTGATTGATCCATAAATAAGCCACGGCGGCCCGGAAAGAATAACGGCGATAGGCCTCTTCGTTCACCGCCAGAGACTGGGAAACAAAGGCCTCACTTCGCCGGCGATGAAGTTTTAATTCGCGAACGCCTTCGGTCAATGCAGAAAAGCCCCGGCTGAGGCTATCGTATTCGTCCCGCGCTCTCCGGAGGGATCGCATCGGCACGTGATTGAATAAATGGAAAGTCATGACGCCGAACAGGATCACGCCGGCCAAAACACCGGCCAATTGCCAAGACAGCCAGCTCAAATAAGCCATACAGCCCGCCACAATCGCGAAATTGATGCAGAGCACCGGAAAAAGCTCACTGGCATTTGCGATGGCGCTTACGTCCTCGGTCAAATGGCTCAGCAATACGGATTTGCCCATCTTCTGCAAATTCGGATAGGGAGCATTCAAGATCAAACGACTGACGTGCAGCCGCAAATCACGAACCAGTTTCGTGCTGAATCGGCTCAACAAATAATGCGAAGCAAATCGGCAAACCAATACGATAGAGGCTAAAACGGCAAACCATGCGGTAGGTGTCATGCCGGCAAACCGCCAGAAAGCCAGAGACTGATCCAGTCGTCCTGCCAAACTGGCATTGATGAATGCAATCAATGCCGCATTGCTTAAGCCGCTGATAATGCCTGTCAGCAAGACACCAGTAATCGTTATCCAAGATGAGCGCCATAAAAATAACAGCATATTGACTCCATTATGCAGTTAAGCCGATTGAAAGATGAACAACGGTGGGGATCACTCTGAAGACGTCTTGCCCCGTAAATCACCTCAGCTCAAAAAACGGATCAGCGCCGCCAAGGGTACGGTAGCGGCTAAAATGGTGACTCACCCTTTCGTTTTCGAGCCGTAGAATCGGGTCTGTTTAATTAATCTATGTTATTTAACGCGGCGCTTTTGTGTCATTACGCCTATTTTTTTGCGCCCTATCCCCCTCTGCCTTAAGGCTAAGCCCCTGAAATATTTCATACAAACGAGTTGGCTTAGAAATTGCTGTACCAAGTAAGCATGTTAGGTATTTACTCTACATTTATTTAATATATAAGCGTTTATTAATGCTTAAATAATTATTAAATACAGGAGTAGCCCGATCAGTCTTTTCTCGTGAAGCGCAGTAACTAAAGCGATAAAGTCATGCGGCATATACCGATATAGCCAGCATTTACAATAGAGCTTTGCACGACTTTCCAAACATACATGCTAATCAGCTTACCATTACAACAACAGGGAACTCAGCGTGAATCTTGAAGCGATTTATCTCAATCATCAATCCGAACTGCGGCTCCATCTGGCGCGGATCGTCGACTGCCCCGATATCGCCTCCGAATTGGTCCAAGAATGCTTTATCATCTTTTCGAAGGAGATACAAAAACAGGTGATCGAGCATCCACGCGGTTTTTTATTTCGCACCGCCAGAAATCTCGCTTACGATCACATCAAGCACCGCAAAGTCACCGAAAAGCACCTCAACACGACCGATCCGACCCTGCTTCCAAACGAAGAAGCGCCTTCAGCAGAACACATGGCGGTAATAGACGAAAAGCTGACGATCTTTTCGTCTATTGTCGACGAACTGCCCGCCCGCGCTAGAGAAGCTTTTGTTTTGAACCGGGTTTACGGCATGACCTACGCGGAAATCGCCAAAGAACTGAACATTTCCGACAGCGCAGTGGAAAAACTCTTAGCCAGAGCTTTGTTGCATTTCCGCCAACAATTCAAAAGCCGGCGGTCGGATTTAATCGGAGACTGAGGAAGATTAAGGCGTGACTCGTCTCCCCAAAGAAGTCTGAAACACCGTATCAATACACCGACCTATCTTCCCTCATCATCTGAACAATGGAGAACACCATGGCCTGGGACCAAGAAGAGGACACCGCCATTTATCAAGTCGTCGTCAATCACGAAGAACAATATTCGATCTGGCCGGAATACAAGGACATCCCCGGCGGCTGGCGCGCCGTCGGACCCAAGGGGCTGAAACAGGAATGTCTGGATTACATCAAGGAAGTGTGGACCGATATGCGTCCATTGAGTCTGCGGCAACATATGCAGCAGGCGGGCTTGGGCTAGCGCGTTAACTCTCTGCTGCGAACCAGATCAGGAAATTTAATCAACCAGGTGCGGATACATGGAAGTGCCCACCGACTTCTTTTAGCATTAACAACCTCGAACGGCTCTAATCATTAAGTCGACTACAGCCGTCCGAGGACAATGTATTCTCAGCGAGCCGCTAAGCCTGACTCCTGCCGAGGATAAGGATGCAAAACCAGCACCCGATCGGACCATAATGCCGGCAATTCATCAAAAACCTGGTTCCTTTCCCCAGCGGTCAGTCCTAATGTAAACATCAATTCCTCCACAGACTGCCTTCCGTCTGCGGCTTGCAAGATTTTATAGCAAGCCTCCGACAGCGGATAACGCCGCGAGGTATCGTAATTCCAAAGCAAAAAATGACTGAAATCACGCTCGGCATGACTGACGTAACGATCCTCCCGATTTAAAACCGCCGCTTTCGGCAGCGTTACGATCAGCCTGGACAATGGCTCGCTCCCCCACGCTTTCTTCGTCACCAAATAATCGCCAACCACCAGATAATCCAAACCGGAAGTCAAATAACAAACAACAGCGTCGTCGACACTGTCGACAATCGGCTCTGCATTATTGTTGAATGAAGTATTCAGCAGAATCGGAATCCCGGTTTTGCTGCCGAAAGTCTCGATCAGTTCCCAATAACGTGGGTTATCGACCTTATTGACCGTCTGCAGCCGGGCGCTGCCGTCGACATGGGTAATCGCCGGCAGCTGCTCCCGCCATTCCGGCTTTACATTCAATACGAATGACATGAACGGAAAGTCTTCTTGTTTCCCCGGCACTTCGAAAAAATCGCGGACCCGTTCAGCCAGAACCGACGGCGCGAACGGCCGATAGCCCTCCCGCATCTTGATCATCGCGTTGATGGTTTCCTTATGCGACGCGACGCGCGGATCGGCGATGATACTGCGGTTACCCAAGGCTCTGGGACCGAATTCGGAACGGCCTTGCACCCAACCCACAACGGCACCGTCGATGATCAAATCGGAAACCTGCTCGGAGCGATCGGCCATTTTTTCGACACTCACAAACCCTTGCCAAACCGCTAATGTAGCGGCCACTTTATCGTCGTTGATCGGCGTCCCCCAATAGGCATGGGTGACTTTTTTAAACGGCAGATCGGGTTGTAACTGGTGGGCAACATAGGCGGCCGCACCGTAAGCGCAACCGGAGTCGCCGGCAAACGACGGCACGAAGACTTCTTCGAACAACCCTGAATAAAGTATTTTACCGTTCATGCTGCTATTTTGGCCGACGCCGCCGCTGATCACCAATCGGGTATGCCCGGTCAGCTTTTGATAATGGCGGAGCACATGAAAGACGATACTCTCAAGGGCCTCTTGTAATGCCGCCGCAATGTCCCTATGCACTTGCGTGAACGCTTCGCCGCGTCCGCGTGGCTGCAATATCTCGTACATCTCCAAAATACGGCCGGCATGAATGCAATAATCACCTTCAGGTAACAGCTCGTAAAACCGGCTCAGAGTCTCTCGATAAACGGCCGGATTGCCGTAGGGCGCCAAACCCATGACTTTATATTCGTCGAAATCCTTATAGCCTAAGAACGCAATGACCTTCAGGTAAAAATGTCCCAACGAATCGGCGACGGACTTGGTTTTGAGTATGTTGAAATCCTTGCCGTTTGCATCGATAACGATGGAAGACACATCATCGCCTTCGCCGTCTATCGTCAATATCAATGACTGATTAAATCCTGACAAATAATAAGAACTTGCGGCGTGAGCCAAATGATGATTGACAAAACGGAACTTATCCCGATCGACTAAGATGCCTAACTCTTTTTCAAAAAGAAACTGGTATAAATGCTTGATATCGGAGAAAAAGCTTAGACCCGAGGCAGATAAACCAAACTCTTTCAGCTTTGCGTTTAGAAAACTTTCGCTGGCATAAATGGCGATAGCGTCCAAATCCGCCAGCGTTTTATGGGTAGTCTCCAAACAAAAATTTGTCGCGGACGAACAGAATTTGTTGGTATGTTTAATACGACTCAGCCGTTCTTCTTCAATCGCACAAACCGCTTCGTTATTTTTCAAAAAAACGGCCGATGAATCGTGCCCTAGCCCTGTGCTAGGAAGCATAGCCATTGAGAATATAGAATCAATTCCACCCGTCACGCCCAAAACAACCATTAATCCCCCATACACTCAAAAAAGATAACCTCTAAAAATTTAGAGCCTATAACCCATAGAAAATCACATGAAACACACAAACAAATTGTTGATATCAATAAACCGTCTGTAGCAGATGTATAAATGCTATAGACTTCTGCATTAACTCTTAAAATATTGAAGCCTTTTTTTCCCTTCAATAAGCCATGAAGATGCTTCAAAAAGAGGAGGATAATACCAGCGAATACCTTCGGGAGGATTCCATCTTGTTTTACGAGAATCGTCCCAGAAAAAAACGATTGCACTTGTAAAGTCGTCAGTCTCGACACCATGCCACCAGTAGATGGGAAAAAACAGCATCTCACCGGCATGAACCTCACATTCGTAATATCGGGCATTTCGATACAGTGGAAAGCTGTTCAAATCAACCGGTTCGCCCTCGATTTTGCTAAAGTTGAATTTTTGATAAAGATACGGCGTTTGATCCGGAGCAAATAACTTTACGCGCTTACGGCCTGAAACCACGCACAACAACGCTTTTCCGTAAGGGTGAAAATGAATTTGAGAGTGGACCTGGCTGCCAATATAGCAAACAGTATCGATTTTCTCAGACTCGATATATTGGGGGACAGTATAATCATCAACAATTTCCGGAAATAGCTTTTTGACATCCTGTCCGCCCAAATAAACCCTTTCGTTTCCAACAGCTTTATTACTGACTATCTCCAAATAATCCATCAATTTCATTTCTTCTCTACGCGCTGCAATATAGGCGCCATTACGCATGCGCCTGACCGTAACCAAACGGTCGCCCGCAATCGAGTTAAAATAAGGTATTGTCCACTGTGAGCAAGCATTCCATTCTGAAACAACGCCGCTGATCAAGACCGGCTTTCCGGGATCGGCATAAAGCTTTTTGAATATTTCCGCCGATGGAGCATGTACACGCTCCATCGGCAACGGCAACTCTCTGTTCGAATTCATTTATCTTACCTTTTAAATATCACGATCTTAGGTATTACATCGGCATTACAGCGTGCATCCAATACTAAAACAGGCTCTACTTATCTATAAATTCTTCTCGATAAATTCGCGATCTTCTTATGCCGCCATCGCACAATTCCTGTTCCAAATAATAAAACGCACGCCAACCCCGAAAGACACACCAACACTCGCCCCGCCATCCCGAACGCCTGTCCGGAATGCAGCGGCCATTGCCAATGCGTTAGCACTTCGCCTGCCGTGCCTGCGGTCGGATCGTCCACATCCAGAATCTTGCCGCTGTAGCGGTCAATCACGACACAACGCCGATGTATCAGGCTGCCGATTTGTTCGACATCGTTCTTGCACACGGTAAAGGTCGACGTCGGTTGCGTGGCTCCATAGATGAAATGGGTTCTTCCACTGGGATACAACCGGTCAGCGATCGCCACCGCATCGGCCATCCCCAACGAGGGCATAGATTCAACGGGAGTGGATTGAAACCAGTAGCGATAGGTTGCCGGCGAAAACAGCTCGACTACCGGTACCACATATTTCGGTTCGGTGATGTAAATACCGGAAAACAACACCGGCAACAGCACCACAGCCGAATAAACGCCGAAGGTTTTGTGCAAATCGAACGTCAAGCGCTCGGCGCTGGCCTTGAGTTTGATCGTCAACGCCTGCCGCCATTTTCCGGTTAACGGCCACCAGACGATCAGCCCGGTCAGCATCGAGAGGATGGACAATACACCGATGAGACTGACGATCAATTCGCCGGAGTCACCCAGAAACAGCGAATAGTGCAGGGAAAAAACAAAGTCGACGAAAGTTTCCGGGAATGTTTCTCCCGACGTCCAGCGCAAGCGTTTGCCGATAAACTTGGCCCTGTATGGATCGACAGCGGTTTCCCAAAACTCGGTCGCGCCGCCCGTTATCGGCACCGCATAACGTAGCCTAAAGGCGGCTTTAGCGTTGCGCGGATAGACGGCAAAGGCTTGCTGGGCATCGCTCGGCATCGCAGCGGTACTGGCCGCGATGATTTCCGCAAGCGGTCGATACGCCGACGGCTCGGCCGGCGGCGCGACGGTCATGAGCTCCGGCGCCAGCCATTCGTCGATCTCGTCATGAAATACCAGGATGCTGCCGGTCAGGCCGATCACGGCAAGATAGGCCCCGAACAACAATCCTAGCCAAAGATGGACCTTCAGCCAGAGTTTACGGCGGCGCTTTCGCCGGGCTAAGTGCATGTTATCGAGCGTTGCCAATTGCTGAACAGTGATACTCATCCGGCACCCGCTAGAAGCGATACTCAATGCCGCCGTAGACAGTACGGGTCGCGCCGGGATGAAATTGCGCCTGGTCCATGCCCCCCGCGTCCCCCATCGTCCAGAGGGTTGCCGCGTAATGCTGATCGGTCAAGTTGCGCCCGTCTATGAACAGTTTCCAATGTTTGCCGTCATCCCAACCGATCCGGGCGCCGAGCAAGGCATAAGGTTTTGCGGCCAGCGTATTTTTGTAATCGACCCAGTTGGAGCCGACCAGCCGGGCATTGGGGCCGATGTAGAATCCGCTCGGATGCTGATACAATGCCTCGACAAAAGCCACGTGCTCCGGTATGCCGGGAATACGGTTGCTGCCTAACACCGGATCGTTGTCGAAGGCGAAGTTGTTCCAGGTATAGTTGCCGCGCAGACGGATTTGGTCGCCGTTGGCGATCGCGTCAATCGGCAGAGAGGTCTCCAAACCCAGTTCGACGCCGGAATGCAGGGTCGTGCTGTTTGCGTTTGTCGCTGCAAAAACCGTGGGATCAATAGGATTTGCAATAATCAAATATTCGTTGTTCACCCAGGCGTGGTAATAAGCCAGATCCCACTTCAAATAATCCGTTTGCCCGCGCGTGCCGACTTCGACCGTGCTGCCTGTTTGCAAATCCTTGGCGGGAAACAGATCGGCTAAGTTCGTCAATGGAGGGGGTTCCGAACTGCGGCTGACATTGCCGTAAATCTGTGCCTCACGGGTTGCCTGCCAAGTAAAGCCGAGCTTGGGGTTGGCGCTAAAATAATCCTGATCGGCTTGATTGGTCGTTCCGGCAGCTTCGGGGAGGGCGCCCTCGTAACGTTCATAATTAACATTCCGCCAATTCAGCTGCACACCGGCGATCAAGGTAAACCGGTCGGTCAGACGGAGTTGATCTTCCAAATACCCCTCGACATTCAGCCAACGGTCGCGCTCGGCGTTTTTTAACGGGCCTCGCCGACGATCCGGCAAAGTCTCATAGTTGTAATCGTTGATGAACTGCCATTGGGTCAGGCCGCCCCATACCACCCTGTTATCCAGGCCGAGCAGTTTGCTGTTGATCTCATGCCGCCAGTTGAAGCCGGTGTCCTGCCACCTGTCCTGGTTATAGCCGAAGGTATAGTCATAGGCATAATGCTTGTCCTGGTAATAGGCCCCCACATCGAACTTGTCGCCGCCATCCAGGAGGATCGAGTGCTTCAGGTCGACGCGGTACATGGGAAAGCCGCTCGGGAGCGCGAAGCCGTTGTCGTTCTGCTTCGGGTTGTCTTCAACCTTCTTTTGGGTCAGCGGCTCCGTCGACAAAAAATTATGGTTCTGAATATCGAAAAACAAACGCGTTTCTTGCCTGTCGTTCCAGCGATAGCCGACGTTGCCGTGACCGTAGAACTGTTCCTGCTTGTTGTTTTCCCGTGTGGTATCGGTGCTCAGGTAGGCAAACGAGCCGTAGACATCAAAGCCATTGTCGAACACCTTGCCAAAACTCAGGGTCGGATTGACAAAATCGTAGGTCCCCCATTTCATCCCCAAGCGCACGCCCTCGGCGGTGTAACCGGTCGGCGTGATCAGGTTGATCGCTCCGCCGAGATTGCTGCCGCCGTATTCCAGCGCACTGGCGCCTCGGTAGACATCGACATGATCGAGCGCGAACAAATTGACCGATTCGGTATCCGAGGAGCCGTCTGCGCTGGTGAATGGCATGCCGTTGCGAAGCAATTTGATGCCACGAATCGGCGAGATGATCGAATTGGCGTCAGAACCGCGGATTGAAATCCGCGACCCGCCCGTGACTCCTGCTTGAGAATCCGCAACATAGACGCCGGGCGCGTTGACAAAGACATCGTTGACCGTCAGCGGTGCGCCTTCATAAATTCTCTCGGCATCGATCACGCTCGTCCCGCCGGGAACCTGATTCAATTTGACGCGTGACTCGTCGATCGAGGGAGTGGTCAGGCTGGGGCTATCGGCCGACACAGAACCCACCACCGTCATCGGCTTCAACGTAATCGTATTATCGGTGCTGATTTCCTTAGGCGCCTCAGCCAACGCGATCGCATCCGCATCTACATATCGATAAGTGATGTTGGTTCCCCCCAAAAGCTTTTGCAAAGCCTGTTCCGGCGTATAGTCGCCGGATACGGATGCGGCTTTATGACCGGAGACCAACGCTTGCGCATAGCTCAGTTGAACGCCGGTCGTTTCGGAGTAATTCAACAATGCCGATGCCAAGTTGTTGGCTGGAATATTGAAATGAATTTTCTTGGCCTTATCGGCCGCCAGCGACGTTCCCACTTGGCCAAGCGTTAATGCCAATACACCGCCGACCAAACAATTCTTGAGGGTATGGTTCGCTTCAAAACGGTCTTTCAACGCAGTTCCTCGCTTGCTAGTTTTTTTTCTCATGATTTCTTCAATTTTTTTAGATGGCGAAAGGGAATTTTTTGATGTGATTATCAGGAAGAGGATTTCCCCCTCTTTTTTCCCCACCTCAAACCAAAGTTTTCCTAGAACCGATCCGCATAGTCCGGCTTCCGGATAAAGCCGCTTCTAACCCAATACGCTTGATAACGCGCCAGATCGTTGCCATCCATCGGGGCGCATTCCACACCTAAGGCCGACAATGCGGCATGCGTCGCCGAGCTGTCGTATTGCATGACATCACCCTCCGGTAGTTGCGTGTCGCCTGCCTGGAGCTGTTCGGCAAACGACGGCAACAGCGACGCCAAGGCAAAGTCTTCCGGCCTGGTCCGCCCGGTCTCCAGTACTTTCTCCAGCCAGTTGCGGTACGGGATGCGTTGCACCTCGTAACCCAGGTCTGCAAAGCCATCCAGCCATTGATCGGAATAAGGCGGCTCGGGATGATTCAAATGAAAAATATTGCCATCGGCAGCGGATGTTAAGGACAATGCGACGACCGAGCGGCTCATGTAATCAACTGGCGCCATATCCACTCGCACACGCTCACAAGGCGCATAGCCCATTTGCATGCAGCCTTTGATCAATCGGCACCAAAAATCGCTGGTATTCCACACCCCGTTACGTCTATCGCCAGCCACAATCGCAGGCCGATAAATACTGACTTGGAATCCCCTTTCCCTAGCCGCAACCGCTAATTTCTCTGCGACCCATTTGCTCTGGGCATAACCGGTTGGCAAATGACCTCGTTGCACGGGGTCGTCGGTTTCCTTATGCCCGGTTGTCTGCTTAGGTTCCTCGCTAAATACCGACACTGTCGATACATAGTGAATGGCTTTAGCCTTCCCTAAGCAGGCCAAACGCAAGACTTCCTGAGTCCCAAAAACATTCGCGGCTTTTAAGGCCTGATACGGCTGAACGAAATTGACTAAAGCTCCGTTGTGATAAATCACCTCGACTTGTTCGGCGATGTCCCGATAACGACACTCAGACAATCCGAGTCGCGGCTCGCCTAAATCGCCGCACACCGCAACGACTCGAGAAAAGTCGACGCGATCCGACAATTCATATTGCTCGATCTGCCGTTGCAAGCGCCGCATGGCCTGCCGTTCATCTTCCGCCCTGATCAGGCAGTAGATCCTTGCCTGTGTCAGTTCCAGAAGATCGGCCAATAAAAACGCCCCCAGAAAACCGGTCGCCCCGGTCAGTAACATCACGCGAGCGGCGGCGGCATCCACCTTGTCGGACGTTATCGGTACGATAGTCGGATCCAGTACCGCGTCGGCGTCTAAATCTATCACCGGCTCGGCCGCCTCCCCTTCGTCAATCAACCGTGCTTGAGCGGCTATCGTCGGCTCGACTAAAAATGCCTTAAACGTGACAGCGGTAGCCAAGCGCTTTTGGGCGAGGAAGAATAGCTGGGTCGCCAGCAGCGAATGCCCGCCCAGTTCGAAGAAGTCGTCTTCGACGCCGACTTTTTCTATGCCGAGCACGTCCTGCCAGATCTCGGCCAGAATGGTTTCGGACCCGCTGCGCGGCGCGACATATTGAGTGGCCAATTGATCGCCGATGTCAGGCGCCGGCAAGCGCTTGCGGTCCAGTTTGCCGTTGGCGCTGAGCGGCATTTCTGCCAGCATCACGAAGGCGCTGGGCACCATGTAATCCGGCAGCGCCTGTTTCAACTGGGCTTTCAGATCGTCCAACGGCAGCGTGCCGAGCTGATCTTCGACCAGATAGGCGACCAGACGCTTGTCGCCGGGGTGGTCTTCCCGCGCCAGCACCACGGCTTCTTTTACCGCTGCATGCGCCAACAGTTGCGCTTCGATTTCGCCGAGCTCGATCCGGAAGCCGCGGAGCTTGACCTGATGGTCGATGCGGCCCAGGTAGTCGATCGTACCGTCCGCCCGGTAACGCACCCGGTCGCCGGTCTTGTACATCCGGCTGCCCTCGGGACCGTAAGGGTCGGGGATGAACTTTTCCGCGCTCAGGCCTGGCCGCCGCAAATAGCCGTGGCCCAGGCCGATGCCGGCGATATGCAGTTCTCCAGGCGTGCCGACCGGCACCGGATTCAAATGGCGGTCCAGGATGTACAGGCGGATGTTCGCGATCGGCTTGCCGATCGGAATCGCAGCTTCGCTGCAAGCCGGCGGGCAGGCCCAGTAGCTGACGTCGACCGAGGCTTCGGTCGGCCCGTACAGGTTGTGCAGTGCCGCCGGCAGTTTTTGTTGGAAACGCGCGACCAGATCGGCCGACAGGGCTTCGCCGCTGCAGATCACCCGTGTCAAGGACGTACAGTTTTCCACCGCCGGCGTCTCGACGAAGGCTTGCAGCATCGACGGCACAAAATGCAGCGTCGTGATCTGTTCGCGGCGGATCAGCTCGGCGAGGCCCAGACTGTCTTTGTGCAGTTCCGGGGCGGCGACGACCAGCCGGGCGCCAGTCATCAGCGGCCAGAAGAACTCCCAGACCGAGACATCGAAGCTGTACGGGGTTTTTTGCAGCACGCTGTCGCTGCCGTCCAGCCGGTATTCCGCCTGCATCCATTGCAGCCGGTTCAGGATGCCTTGGTGCGGCACGCCGGCGCCTTTGGGCTGACCGGTCGAGCCGGAGGTGTAGATGCAGTAAGCCAGATTGTCGGGGCGCAAACCGCCGTCCGGATTGACGGCCGAATAGCTTTCGATGTGCCTCCAGTCGCTGTCCAGACGGAGCACCTGTGCCGTACCGAAAGCGCGCCTGGCCGCCAGTTCGGCCTGAGTCAACACCACAGGCGGCGCGATGTCGGCCAGCATGAAGGCCAGGCGCTCCTCCGGATAGTTGGGATCGAGCGGCACATAGGCGCCGCCGGCCTTCAGGATGCCGAGCAGACCGATCACCATCTCCAGCGAGCGTTCGATGCAGATGCCGACCAATACGTCCGGACCGATGCCGCGTTCGCTCAGGTAATGCGCGAGTTGGTTGGCCTTCGCATTCAGTTCGGCGTAGCTCAGGTTTTGGTCTTCGAACTTGAGCGCGACCGCATCCGGCGTCCTTGCGGCCTGGGCCTCGAAGAGTTGATGGATGCAGCGGCCCTTGGGATAGTCGACTTCGGTGGCGTTCCAGTCATCGAGGATTTGCCGGCGCTCCGCTGCGACCAGCGTCGGCAGGTTAGCCAGTTTGGCTTGCGGCTGTTCGGCAAACGCGACCAGCAGTTGCTGCAGGTGGGCCAGCATCGCGGCAATGCTGTCGCCGGTAAAGCGGCTGCTGTCGTGGTTGATCTCCAACTGCAAGCGCTCGCCGGGGAAGACCGTCAGCGTCAGCGGGTAGTTGGTCGGGTCGACGCCGACCACCGCGTCGATTGTCAGCGGCCCGCCGATCTGCATCAGCGCCTCATCGATCGGGTAGTTTTCGAACACCAACAGGCTGTCGAACAGGTTTTGGCCGCGGCCGATGTCGGACCCGGTTTGGATCTGCGCCAGCGGCGCGTATTCGTAACGGCGCATGTCCTGGTTCTGCGCAAACAGGCCCTGCAGCCAGTCGTCGAGACGGGCTTCCGGCTTGACTTGGACCCGCATCGGCAGCGTGTTGATAAACAGGCCGACTTGTGCTTCGATGCCGATCAGGTCCGCCGGGCGGCCGGAGACGGTGATGCCGAACACCACGTCATCGCTGCCGCTGTAGTGGCTGAGCAATAAGCCCCAGGCGGCCTGGGCCAGGGTGTTCAAGGTCAGCTGTTGTTGTCTGACAAACTGTTGCAGACGCCGGGTTTCGGCCGCAGTCAGGAGCAGCCTGTGTTTTCGGGTTTCGCCCGCGCCTTGGCGGCCGGGCGCCCGGTCGATACCTAAAACAGTCGGCGTGTCGAAGCCGGCCATGGCCTCTTTCCAGTAACGTTCGGCCGCGGCCCGGTCCTGGCGCTGCAGCCAGGCGATGTAGTCGCGGTAAGGTTTGACCGCCGGCAGGCTGGGCCGGTCGCCGCGCTGCAGGGCGTGGTAGAGCGTGAAGACTTCCTTGATCAAGAGCGGCATGCTCCAGCCGTCGAGCAGCACGTGGTGATAGCTCCACAACAGGTAATGCACGGTATCGGCGGTTTGCGCCAGAGCCAGGCGCATCAACGGCGCGCGGCCGAAGTCGAAGCCTTGGGCGTGATCGTCCGCCTGCAACTGCCGCCAGCGCTGTTGCTGGGCGGCTTCCGGCAGGCCGCTCCAGTCGTGGAGGCTGATCGGCAGCAGCACGTGATGTTCGACGATTTGCAGCGGTTGTTCCAGGTCCTGGCCGTAGAAGCACGTGCGCAGGAGCGCATGCCGCTCCAGCAGCAATTGCCAGGCCTGCCGGAAGGCGGCGATGTCGAGTTTGCCGGTCAGGCGGCAAGCCAGTTGGATGCGGTAGACGGTCGCGTTCGGCGCGTACAGGCTGTGGAACATCAGGCCGTGCTGCAACGGCGCCAAGGGGTAGATGTCCTCGATTTGCCGCGGCGGCAACGCCAGCGCATCCAGTTGAGTTTGCGACAAGGTCGCCAGCGGGAAGTCGGACGGCGTGTAGCCGCCGGCGTCCGGCTGGCGGCAGTGGGCGATCAAGGCTTGCAGGTGTTGCAGGTAACGCGCGGCCAGGCTTTCCAGCGTGCTGCGGCGGTAACGGTCGCGGCTGTAACGCCAGCGCAGCTGCAAACGGCCGTCCAGAATACTGCCGACCACGTCCAGTTCGTGCGCCCGTTCGCCGGCCGGGTCTAGGCTTAATCCTGCGGACTCGTGGCTGGCGGCGAACAGGCCGTCCGCGTCCAGTACGGTGTCGAGCTGGCCCAGGTAGTTGAAAATGATCCTGGCCTGCGGCTGGGCGGCCAGGCGCTGTTTGAGTTCAGTGTCGGCCGACAGGTAGCGCAGCAGGCCGTAGCCGATGCCGTGCGCCGGCACCGCGCGGAGTTGCTCCTTGACCGTTTTCAAGGCGCGGCCGAGGTCATCGCCGGCGTCCAGCCTCAACAGCAAGGGGTAGACGCTGGTGAACCAGCCGACCGTGCGCGACACGTCGAGGTCGTCGGCCAGGTGTTCGCGGCCGTGGCCTTCCCGGTCTATCAGCAGGGTCGAGGATTGCGTCCACTCGTGCAGGGTCAACGCCAGCGCGGTCAACAGCACGTCGTCGATCTGGCTGCGGTAGGCGGCCGGCACGTCTTGCAGCAAGGCGCGGGTGTCGTCGCGGCTCAAGGTGGCGACGATCTCGTCTTCGAGACCTGACAGGTTGGCGCCGGCCGGCTCGTCGACCGGCAGCGCCGGCGCCTCTCTGCGGCGCGGGTCCAGCCAGTAGTCGGCATGCAGATTCAAACTGCCGCTCTGCGTCAGCTCTGTCAGGCGCCCGGCCCAATGTTTGAAGGATGTGGTCTTCGCCGGCAGACTCAGGCTCTGGCCGGCCTGGCCTTGCCGGCAGGCCAGACTCAGGTCTTCCAGCAGGATGCGCCAGGACACGCCGTCGACCACCAGGTGGTGGATCGCGACCAGCACCTGGCTGGCTTCATCGCCGAAGTCGAACCAGACCGTGCGCAGCAGCGGCCCTTGGCTCAGGTCCAGTGCGGCCTGGCGCGCGGTCGCTTCCGCCTGCAGGCGGGCGCTGCGTTCGGCGGCCGGGACCGCGGACAGGTCGAGGCGTTCGAAGACACAGGAGGAATCATCGGCCGCATGGCGTTGCCGCCAGCGTCCGTCTGCCGCCGTGAAGCGCAGGCGCAGGGCGTCATGCTGGCTCAATAGTTTGTGCAGCGCGGCCTCGAAGACCGCCGGCGTCAGCCCGGGCTTGACGCTCAGCAGCACGGCCTGGTTCCAGTGCTGCGGGGTGGCGAGCGCGCGCTCGAAGAACCAGTGCTGGATCGGCGTCAACGGCGCCTCGCCGCTGACGGGCCCTTGCTCGGCGACGGCACGGCTCGCGGCCCCGGCGACCGCCGCCAGTTCGGCGAGGGTCGGGTGCTGGAACAGTTGTTTCGGCGTCGCCACGATGCCGGCCTGGCGCGCCCGGCTGACCATCTGGATGCTCAGGATCGAGTCGCCGCCGAGAGCGAAGAAGTTGTCGTGGCGGCCGACCCGCTCGACCGCCAGCAGTTGCTGCCAGACCTGGGCCAGGGCGGCTTCGACCGGGGTTTGCGGCGCGGCATAGGCCGCGCCGGACTGGCCGCTCCAGTCGGGCGCCGGCAGGCGTTTTCGCTCCAGTTTGCCGTTGGCGCTCAACGGCATGGCGTCCAAAATGATGAAAGCCGCCGGCATCATGTAGTCCGGCAGGGCCTGCTTCAGTTGGGCTTTCAGGTCGTCCAACACGGCGGCATCCTGGTTGGCACTGGCCGAATCAAGCACCAGATAGGCCACCAGCTTCTTGTCGCCCGGCTGATCTTCGCGCGCCAGCACGGCCGCGTCCTTTACGGCCGGATGTGCCAACAACTGCGCCTCGATCTCGCCGAGTTCGATCCGGAAGCCGCGGAGCTTGACCTGATGATCGATACGGCCCAAAAACTCGATCGCGCCGTCGGCCCGGTAGCGGGCCAGGTCGCCGGTGCGGTATAGGCGACCGCCATCCGGCCGGAACGGGTCGGGCAGGAAGCGTTCCGCGGTCAACGCGGCACGCCGCAGATAGCCGCGCACGATGCCGGCGCCGCCGATATAGAGCTCGCCGGCCACGCCGACCGGCACCGGGTTGGCGGCGGCATCCAGGATATACAGACGCACATTATTGAGCGGCCGCCCTATCGCCAGCGGCCGCTCCAGGTCCTCAGGACCCGCCTGGTACACGCTGCTCCACACCGTGCCTTCGGTCGGGCCGTATTCGTTATAGAGCTTGACGGCCGGCAGCACCGCGAAATGCCGTTTGACCACTTCGGTCGCACAGGCTTCGCCGGCGACGATCGCGGTGGTGAGGCTGCCGAGGCTGGCCTGCGGCTGCGCCTGCTCCAACAACGCGGCATACAGCGACGGCAAGGCCAGCAGGTGCGAGACCTGCTCGCGTTCGATCAGTGCGGCCAGCACCGCCGGGTCCTTGCCGGCGTCGTCGCCGGGCAGGCACAGACAGCCGCCCTGCCCCAGGGTCCAGAAGATCCCGGCCACCGAGCTGTCGAAGGCGAACGACGACAACAGCAGATAGGCCTTGACCGGATCGGCATAGTGCGCAAAACGCGCCACGGTCGAATGCACCGCGTTCAGGTGGCTGACCGCGACGCCCTTGGGCTCGCCGGTCGAACCGGAGGTGTAGATGATGTAGGCCAAATCCAGCAGATGGTTGCGCGGCGCGGGGTTGTGCGCCGGATAACGCGCGATCATGGGCCAGTCCTGATCCAGATACACCGTCTGCCGCGCATCCGCCGCAATGACCGCCGCCAGCGCCGGTCGGGTCAGCAGCAGGCCAATGCCGGCATCGCCGAGCAGATAGCGCAGGCGCTCCTCCGGATAGTGAGGGTCGAGCGGCACATAAGCGCCGCCGGCCTTCAGGATGCCCAAGAGGCCGGTCACCATCTCCGGCGAGCGTTCGATGCAGAGTCCGACCAACACGTTCGGACCGACGCCGCGTTCGATCAGGCAATGCGCCAGGCGATTGGCTTTGATGTTCAAATCGGCATAAGTCAGAGTTTGGTTTTCAAAGGTTAGCGCAATGGCATCAGGTGTTTGCTCAACCTGAGCTTCAAACAACTGGTGAATGCAGCGCTCCTTCGGATAGGGGGTCCGGGTGGCGTTCCAGTCAACCAACACTCGATGGAGTTCGTCTGCCGGCAATATATTAATTTCGTTAACCGGCCGAGTAGCCTCTCTCAATAAGGCGTCCGCCAATCCGCTGATGGCCGTACGCAAATACTCGACAACGTGTCGCGGCTCTATGCCCTGCGCCGCCTGCACGGTCAACCCAAAATCCCGACCCAGATCGTCGACCGATAGGGTCAAAGGATAATTGGTCCGTTCCTCGCTGAATACGACTTCCGCGCCCTCCCAAGCCATTAGCACCTTGTCGTCGCTAGCCACGATGCTTGAGTGGCGATAATTCAGCAACGAGGTAAACAGAGGCATACCGACAGCCAATCCGCTGCAACGCTGCGCGGTGGCCAGCGACGCCTGTTCGTGTAGCAACAGCTCATTCAGGCGTTGGTGGGTTAGCGCGACGGTTTCGGCGGCGCTAAGTTTAGCCAGCGGAATACGGACCGGCAGGGTATTGATGAACAATCCCACGGCGCGCTCGGCACCGACTCCGCTATGCAGCCGTCCCGACAACACCGTGCCGAACACCACATCGTCGCGTCCGCTGCATCGCCCCATCACCAAGGCCCAGGCGACATGAAATAGACTCGCTGGCGTAACACTACAGCCACGGGAGGCATCGCGTATTCGCTGCGACAATGTGCCGTCCAGCATCATTACCGTTTCCTCGACCTTGCCGCCGTTATCTTGCACGTTCAGCACACCGAACGGCGCGGTGGTCTCATCGACATCGCCAAGCTGATCGCGGAAATAGGTTTCGTGTTCGGCCTGAGCGTTACGCCGCATTCGGGCGACGAAGTTTCGGTACGGCAACGGCACCGGCAGCTCGGCGCCGCGGCCAGCCAGCAACAGTTGAATTTCCGACAGTATCAACTGCAAAGTGTAATTGTCATCGACCAAATGGTGATTTAACAATACCAAGCGCCAGCGCTCGCCGTCCGGATCGGCGGCCATATACACCGCTAACAACGGCGCCTGCTGAATAGTCATCCGCCATTTTCTGGGATCGGTTGCATCCAATAGTCGGCTCTCGACATTGCCGCCTCCGGCCAACTCCTGCACCGGCAGAACCGCTCGGCGATGGACGACCTGTACCGGCTGCCGCAAGCCTTGCCAGCGCACCGAGCTGCGCAGAATATCGTGGCGGTCTATCACGGTCTGTAACGCCGCCAGAAAGGCGTCCAAATAAGTCCGGTTATCGAATACGATCAGAGAACGGGTTACATAAGGATCGCCTTGCGTATCCAGCAGGTGATGAAACAAAATGCCTTCCTGCAACGGAGCCAAAGGATAAATATCCTGAACATTGGCCGCACCGCCTTCGATGGTATTGATGATGCCATCGATTTCATCCTGACTCAGATCGACCAGCGGTAGCATATCCGGCGTAATGTCGGCCGGATTCGTCCGTACTGCCGACGCACCGGCGTGTAACGTCGCCAGTAACTCCTGTTTATAGGCTTTCAATTTATCCATCAGTGCCGAATCCATGGCGCCTTGCGGTGCGCGGATTACCAACTCGCCGCCCTCTTCCAGCAAGGCAATATTTCTGGATTTTAACGTCGTAAAAATAGCGCTTAAACTCATAGCCGGAACTCCACCATCGGCGTCTTAACGGATAACAAAGAAATCGGATCGGGGATCAAATTAGGCGGTATCGGGTCGGCTTCGTTGCAATCTGCGGCGATTGCTGCGGCCAAATCCGCCAACACCGGATGAGCGAACACCTCGCGAGCCGGTAAGCCCCAGCCTCGCTGATGCAGGCGCTCGGCCAGCGTCAATGCCAACAAGGAATGCCCGCCCAACTCGAAGAAATGATCTTGACGACCCACCCTATGCAGCTCCAGTAAGTCTCGCCAAATTTCTGCTAACGCCGTTTCAATCTCGCCTTGGGGCGCCTGATATTCGCGGGCGAGTAAAGTCCCCTCCTCCGGTGCCGGCAATGCGGCACGGTCCAGCTTGCCGTTGGCGTTCAACGGCAAAACCTGCAACGGCACGAAAGCACTTGGCAACATATAATCAGGCAAAGTAGCCGCTAATTGGCTACGTAATGCGGCGAGCGACAATTCAGCTCCCAATTCGTGGGTAAGATAGGCGACCAGGCGTTTGTCGCCGTGAGTATCGCTGCGAGCGACAACGACGGCTTCTTTGACGCCGGCGCAGGCACATAAGCGGCTTTCGATTTCGCCGAGTTCAATACGGAAACCACGAATCTTGACTTGGAAATCGTTACGCCCCAAATACTCGATGCTACCGTCAACCAACCAACGCCCCAAGTCTCCGGTCCTGTACATGCGGCCGCCAACGGTGAACGGATCGGGGACGAAACGTTCGGCAGTCAAGGACGGCCTGTTCAAATAGCCGCGGCCGACCGCAAGGCCGCCGATGTAGATTTCGCCGGCTATGCCAATCGGTACCGGTTGCAAACAGGCATCGAGTATAGAAATGCACGTGTTGGCAACAGGCCGTCCGATCGGTACCGTCGCCGATGTAGCGTCGGCCCGGCACCGCCAGGCGGTGACATCGATTGCCGCTTCGGTCGGCCCATACAAGTTGTGCAAGGCCACGCCTGGCAAGGCGTCGTGAAACCTCGTCTGCAAAGACGGCGGCAACGCCTCGCCGCTGCACAAGACTTGCCGCAACGACCGGCATTTCGGAGCCTCCAGCCTGGCCAGAAACGCCTGCAGCATCGACGGCACGAAATGCAGTACAGTGATTTCGGCGGCTTCGATCAAATCCTGCAGATATTCCGGCTCCTGATGGCCTTTTGGCCTGGCCAAAACCAACTCGGCGCCGGCCGACAACGGCAGAAAAAACTCCCAAACCGAAACATCGAAGCTGAACGGCGTTTTCTGCATGACTCTGTCGGCCGCCGTCATCCGGTATTCGTCCTGCGCCCACAACAAGCGGTTAACCACCGCATCGTGCTGATTCATCGCACCCTTCGGTTGTCCGGTGGAACCGGAGGTGTAAATCGCGTAGGCCAGATGCCCTGGCGTCAAGCCCAATGCCGATGGGTCGGGATTGACGGTAGGTTGCGCGGCAATAGCGGCTATCGTTTCAGCATCGTCAAGCAGAAGCGGCCGACTCTCACTCACCGTTAACCCGGACAACACGTCTAAAAAACGACTTTGACTGATCAACAGCTTAGGCGCGCAATCGGCCAGCATGAATTGCAATCGTTCGGACGGATAATCTGGGTCAATCGGCACATAAGCGCCGCCGGCCTTCAAAATACCCAACAAGGCAATTACCATTTCCGGTGATCGCTGCAGACAGATGCCAACCCTAACTTCCGGCCCTACATTCCGTTCGATCAGATAATGGGCCAACTGATTGGCCTTGGCATTGAGTTCGGCATAGCGGAAGCTTTTCTCCTCGAACCGCAACGCAACGGCGTCGGGGCTTTTGCCAACCTGGGCTTCGAACAAAGCATGTACCAATCCAGGCTGCCGGCTATAATCGCGGCAGGTGGCATTGAAGTCCTCCGTGAGTTGCCGATGTTGGCCGGTCGGCAACATCTCCAGGTGCCGAACCGGGCTCTTCGGCTTTACCGTCGCCTGAGCCAGCAAGGTTTGCAGATGACCCGCCATGCGTTCGATAGTGGCTGCATCGAACAAATCGACGCTGTATTCGAAGCTGCACAGCAACCGGCCGTCCTGCTCGTCGACAAACAGCGTCAGATCGAACTGGGAAATGCCGTTGACCATCGTCAACGGCGTCACGGCCAGATCGGCCATCCGAAAATCGGCCGTCGGCACATTCTGCACCGCAAGCATCACTTGAAACACCGGCGCATGACTGGGGTTACGCGGCGGATTCAAAGCCTCCAACAATTGGCCGAAAGCCAGTTCCTGATGTGCTTGATCTTGCAAGGCCTGCTCGCGCAGTTGCGCCAGCCAATCGGTAAAGCGTGTTTCGCCATCGATTCGGCAACGCAAAACCAATGTATTCACAAAAAAGCCGATCAGGTTTGCGGTCTGGGTGCGGTTGCGTCCAGCCACGGGATAGCCGATACAAAAATCGCGGCTGCCGGAATAACGGTACAATAAGGTCGAAAAAGCGGCCGCCATCACCATGAACAAGGTGGCGTTATGTTGTTGCGCCAGCGGCTTCAATTGCCGGGTGAGATCGGAGCTGAGTTCGAAGCCATGCACGTCTCCACGATAGCTTGCTAGCGGCGATCTGGGCTGGTCGGTCGGCAATTCCAGTAGCGGCGGGACACCGGCCAGTTTCTGTTGCCAGTATTCGAGCTGGCGGTCCCAATGCGCTTGCCGACAGCGCTGCCAAACACAGTAATCGGCGTATTGAATCGACAAAGCCGGCAAAGGCGAGGGCTGGCCGTTGCCAAAAGCCTGGTACAACGCAGCGACCTCCTGCATCAGCACGCCGACCGACCAGCGGTCGGATACCATGTGATGCAAGGTCAACAACAGGATGTGTTGCTGCACATTCAACGTCGCCAATAAAATCCGTATAGGCGCTTGTTCGGCCAGACGAAAAGGCCGCCTTATGAAGGACTGGGCATGGCGTTCAAACGCCGATGTTTTTTCGCTCTCGGCATGAGCGGACAAATCCAACAGCTCCAACGGCAAGTCGGCATCCTGTAACACTTGCTGTCTGGGCTGCGAGTCTGCCGTGACGAAGCGGCTACGCAGAATTTCGTGGCGGCGCACGACCTCGGTCAAGGCCTGTTCTAAAGCGTCGGCCCGCAAAGGCCCGTCGAAGCGGACTGCGCCGGCGACGTTATAGATGGGATTGTCCGGCTCTAGTTGCGACATAATCCATAGCCGCTCCTGCGCATACGACAACGGCGTCGGTGCGTCGATGTCGCATTTAGGAATCCTGTCGGCAGGCGTATTTTGGCCGAGACGGGCAATCAGGCGCGAGCGCTTGGATGCTGGCGATGAGCTGTTTTCCGTATTCAAAGGTTGCATGCGGGTATCCGAAATGAGGTATTGTTAGGTAAGGCCTGTCATGATGCGATTCTTTTCAACGGCTTCCAGCGAGCAAAAAACAAGCGCTATGCGGTAGGCCTTGGCATGAATTCGGGAAAGGATTGTTAGGTTAAGCCGATGTGGAACCCATCTCTTCATTCGGCTAAAAAAATCTCGTCGCGGCCGTACAAGCGCCTCGCATCGGCATAGCCTTTGTCGCGGCAGACGGCCAGCATCTTGTTGATTTCCCGGATATAGACATCGTCATCTTCCGGCTCCAGCGCCATGAAATATTGCAGCCATGGCTCGCGCCCAATCGCATAGACAAAGACCCGGCTGGCATCGACCGCATCCAAAAGGCGCAAGGCCGCCTCGGCGTTGCTGCCGTTCGAACGCCGCGCCTGGCAATGCTTGTGATCCGGCAGCTTGGGCAGCAAGGCGCCATAGACCCAGGACAACGGCGCGCCGATGCATTCCATGCCCAGGAATACGGTATCGATTGCCCCATACTCGCGGCAAAGATTGTGATACATGCGTTCGTCGAGGCAATTGGAGTCTGCCGCAAACAACAGTTTTTGCTTGCCGGCGCGCACCAGATAGCCGCTTTTCGCGAACGGCAAATCGTTGTGTTCGCCAAGAAACGGCACCGCGACGATTTCCCCGTCGATAAAAGGAAGCGCGTCCAACGGATCAATCTCGATCACCTGGCGGAACCCCAGTTCCCTGGCCAGCAGTTTCATCGAAATGTCGGCGTAGAAAATCCCGGAGCTTTTCGGCACGACCAGACAGCCGATCTTGTGCCGCAGGCGCAGCAAGGTCTCGAACACATAATGATCGTGATGGACATGCGTGATCAGCACATAGTCGATATGCGGCGGCAAATCCTGGAAGCTGTAGCGTTCGATGCCACCCTCGCTGGGGTTTACGGCCAGGAACGGGTCGACCAGAATCGACACGCCGTTGTATTCGACCAGCACGCTGGCATGGCCGAGATAACGGACACGGGCACCCGGTCCGTGCCAGGGTTCGTTCTGACGCGGCGGTTTGTCGGTCAACAAACGGATCAATTTGTGGTCATCGGCAGCGTCCAGCCCTAACACGTCCCGAATGTAAGGCAAGGGTTGCGGCTGGCTGTCCAATTTGAATAATTCGTCGATCGTGCTTTCGGAAAACGGGATATGCCAAGCGATGCTGTCATCGTCCGGCAGGCGCGGCGTACTCATGTAATAGGCGCGCGCCCGGTCGTGGGTCTGGGTGAACAGGCGCAGCGACTGCAAGTGCTTTTTGTAATGCCGGCTTTTGTAAAACAGGCTCTCGATGCAGCGGACGATCGGCCGGTTGTTGTAGTCATACAGCAATTCGACATAGCCCCGCAGCGACTCGGGCAGTTGCCGGTAATACGGCTCCAGGCTTTGACCGGCCGCCTCCTGATCCAGCAGGTTTTGGAAATCGAGCAAATCCTTGGCCATTTGCAGGCTGTCGGCATGTTCGATTTCGATCCTGGCCAGCATTTGCGCCACCTCTTCAACGCGGTCGGCCGGCACATTCACGAAAGGACCGCCCAACAGTTTCGGATTGGCGCTGGATTTGACGTGAATCTGTGGGTTTTGCAGATAAGACGTCAGGTTTTTCTTCTGATAATTGAGCCTGTGCAGACTGGACGGCACCGGCGCAAAGGTATGCGGCCAGGCCACCCAGTCATCGACCAGCGCCTCGGCGGCGGTGGAATCGGCCAAGCGGTAAAGCGTGTTGTGATTCATTGTCTTGGGTTCCTCGATAAGTGTTGATGCCGTGCGGAGCGCGCGCTGACCGGTCCCTAGTTTTCGATGTCGTATTCGGCCATCCGGTCGACAAATTCGGCTATCGTGGTCGCTTCGAACAGCACGTTGACCGGCAGCTCGATCGCAAACAATTCCTGCACTTTCGCCATCACCTGCACGCCGGCCAGGGAATGGCCGCCCAGTTCGAAGAAATCGTCATGGACGCCCAAACGTTCGACGCCGAGCACTTCCCGCCAGATGGCCGCCATGGCTTCTTCGGCCTCGTCGCGCGGGGCGACAAAGCCGTCTTGCCGCTCCGATTGCAAGTCGGGCAGCGGCAGGGCCTTGCGGTCCAGCTTGCCGTTGGCGTTCAACGGCATCGCCTCCAGCCAGAGCCACACCGACGGCTGCATGTACTCCGGCAAACGGTCTTTGAGATGAGCCTTCACGGCCTCCTGATCCACCCTATCGCCCACTAAATAGGCGACCAGGCGTTTGAAGCCGGGCACGTCTTCACGCGCGACCACGGCCGCGAAGGTCACGGCAGGATGACGCAACAAACAGGCTTCGATCTCCCCCAGCTCAATCCGGTAACCTCTGACCTTGACTTGCTGGTCGAAGCGCCCCAGAAACTCGATATTCCCGTCTGGCCGATAACGCACACGGTCGCCGGTACGATACAGACGGCCGCCGTCACCGCAGAACGGATCCGGCACGAAGCGTTCGGCGGTCAAAGCGGGTTGGCCAAGATAGCCGCGACTGATGCCGTCGCCGCCGACCAGCAATTCGCCGGCCACTCCGACGGGCACCGGCTGCAAGCGGGTATCGACCACATAAATGCGCATGTTGGCGATCGCCCGGCCGATCGAAAGCGTCGCCTCGGCATCCTCCGGCGTGACTTGATAGACGCTGCACCAGACCGTGGCTTCGGTCGGACCGTATTCGTTAAACAACGCTGCCGTCTGCAAGCGCGCAAAATGCAGTTCGCCCAGCGCGCCGGGGCAAGCCTCGCCGGCGACGATTGCCGTTCGCAAACTTTGCAGTGCCGCCGTCGGCAGGTGTTCGAGCAAGAGTTGATACAGTGACGGCAAGGTCAAAAGATGAGTCACGCGGTGGCGTTCGATCAACGCGCCCAGACCCAAAGGCTCTTTCAGCAGCCCGTCGTCGGGCAAACACAAACAGCCGCCTTGGCTCAAGGTCCAGAAGATGCCGGCAACCGAACTGTCGAACGCAAACGAAGGCAGTAACAGATAACAGCCGACCGGCTCGCGGTAATAAGCATGCCTTGCCAGGGTCGAATGCAAGAGATTCGCATGGCTGACCAGGACGCCTTTGGGCCAGCCGGTCGAGCCGGAAGTATAAATGACATAGGCGGCGTATGCGGGCGAACGCGCAACCCTTGGATTAGCGGCACTGTAAGCGGAATACGCCCCCACTTCGTCCACGCAAATCTTGACCCTGCGGCCGCAATTCAGCTTCGGCGCCAACGCCGACACGGTCAACAGCCAGTCGGCACCGGCATCCCGGAACAAATAGTTTTGCCGGTCTTCAGGGTAATTCGGATCGATTGGCACATACACGGCACCGGCCTTCAGGATCGCCAGCATACCGATCAACAATTCCGAACCTCTGGGCATGCTCAGCGCGATGCGCCGCTCCGGCCCCGCGCCCTGAGCCAACAGGTAATGCGCCAGACGATTGGCCTTCGCATTCAATTCGGCATAGCTGAGACGCTGCTCGCCGAAAATCAACGCTGTCGCCTCCGGCTGACGTTCGACAACCGACTCAAACACATCGACCAGCGTCTGCTGTCTTGGAAAGTCGACACCGGTGGCATTCGAAGCCGTCAGTTGCCGCCATTCCGGCACGGTCAGCAAGGGCAGCTGGCTCAATCGGCAGGACGGATCGGCCAGGATACCGTGCAATAAGGATTCAAAATGGCCGAGCATGCGCTTCACCGTCTCGCCTTCCAGCACATCGCTTCGATAACTGAACACTGCCGTCAATCCCTGCCCGGTCTCCGCGCATAATAAAGCCAAATCGAACGCTTCCGATCTTTCCGGAAGGGCGTAACTTTCCGCCGCGATGCCGGCCCATTCCAGGGCCACGCCTGACTGCCCCAATGCCAGTGCGGAGGCTAACCGATCGCTGCCGGTCTGTAACGCAAACCAGGTTCGGAAGGAGGACGAATCGGCCGTCATACGCGAGCGCAACGGCTCTACCAGCAGCGGATAAGGAAAATATTGATGCTCCAGAGCACCGAGAACAATGGCATTGACGTCGTCAAGATAATCACAAAACCGCTGTTCGCCATAAGGCCGGCTGCGAAGAGCAATCGGATTCACAAAATAACCGACCAAATCGGCAAACTCCCGTTGCGGCCGGCCCAAGGATGGTGAGCCGACAATCAGATCGTGTTGACCGCTATAGCGGTACAGCAGCGTTTTAAACAGCGTCAACAGTACGGTATACAGCGTGGTATGGTGAGAGGCGGCTAATCCCTTCAGTTTGTCCACCAATACGGGCGCCACGATCAGCGCTTCCGCATCGCTTCGGTATGACGGCGAACCGGCGCCTTGACGCTCGCCGGGTAGCTCCAGACGCGGCAACTCGCCGGCGAGCTGTTCGCTCCAGTATTGCCGGTCGTTTTCGGCGGCGGCGCTTTCGAGATAATATTGCTGCCAGCCAACAAAATCGGCATAAGAGGCGGCAGGAGCGGACAACGAAGGACGTTGACCGGCTGTCCCGGCCGAATACAGTGTCTGCAGCTCCGCCAACAGAATTTGCAGCGAGCGGAAATCGACAATCAGGTGATGGGCGCAAAACGCCAGGACATGATCGGTATCGCCGCAACTGAACAGCGCGCATCGCATCAGCGGGCCGTGTTGCAGATCAAACGGTTTGCCGACAAACGCACGCAGCGTCTCCAGCCGCTCTGCTTGACCGGCGCATTCGGCGCTTTCCAAGGGGAGCTCTGCCAGGGTTAACGGCAAACACACGGGACGGTTGTCGTCGTCAAGATCAAATCCGCTCCGGAGTTGCGGATGGCGCAGGCACAATTCGGTCAGGGCGTTCTGCAAGGCGTTAGGGTCAACATACCCCCGTATCGCTAAGGCGACGGGCATGTGATACAGCGCTTCGCCGCTTTGCAGCTTGGCCTGCGTCCACAAGGCCTGCTGGTTGTAGGACATCGCGGTTTTCGCGGCAATGCCTTCGGCAACTTGATCCGGTTTTTTAATGCTTGCGCCGGCATTCTCGACCAAACTCAGCGCCGTCAGCGCGCTCTCCTGCAAGGTGGCGCTGCCCAGCATTTTGGCTATCGGCAAATCGATGCCCAGCAGTTCGTCGATGAAATATTTCATTTCGACCGCTTTCAGCGAGTCCAAACCGAGGCCGGTCAGAGTATGCCGAGGGCCGATAGTGCCTGCATCCACGCCGGATAAGGCTGCCGCCTTCAGGGCCAGTTGCCCCGCCAACAGCGCGGCCGCATTCGCCTTGTCCAGCGACAACAAGGCCAGGCGCAATAGATTGTGCTCGCCCGAGCTTATGACGGCCAATCTCTCCGACGGCGGCATCTCAGAGGGCTGTTGCAGGCCGTCGACCGCGACAGCCTCAAAGCCTTGCCGCAGATAAGCCTCGCGGCACGCGCTGCGCCGGAGTTTGCCGCTGCTGGTTTTCAAGATCGAGCCGGGCTTCAAAAATACGATGCGGTCGGTCTGGATGCCGCATTCCTCGGTCAAGCGCGCGCGCATCGCGGCGAATTCGGCGCGATAATCGCCCTGCCTGACCCGGTTGCGCTTCAATTCGGCCAATACGACCAGCTTTTCGCCGTCGGCTTCGTCGACCGCGAAAGCGACCGTCGATGTCGGGTTCAACGCATCGGTGGCCGCCTCGACCGCATATTCCAGGTCGTGCGGGTAATAATTGCGGCCGCGGACGATGATGAGGTCTTTCAGGCGCCCGGAAACGAATAACTCGCCGCCGTCGACGAATCCCAGATCGCCGGTGCGGAGCCAGCGCTTTCCTTCGGCATCGACGCTGAACGTTCTTGCGCTCATTTCGGCATTTTGCCAATAGCCTTGCGCAATACTGGGCCCGCCGATCCATATCTCGCCGATCCGGCCTGCCTCGCAAAGCGCGCCGCTATCGGGGTCCACGATGCGGAGGCCTTGCGCCTTATCCACACTGCCGCAGCCGACCAAACGCCGGGCATTCGGATCGCCGTCAGCTACCGCATTGACGATACGCTGTTCCAGCTCCCTCTTGTCGAACGCGGCAACGATCGGCACGCTTTGCTTTATGGCGCCGGTCGCCAGCAGGGTCGCTTCCGCCAGACCATAGCAGGGATAGAAGGCTTGCCGGCGAAATCCAGCGCCGGCAAAGGCCTCGCTAAAGCGCCGCAAGGTCTCCGGATTGATCGGCTCCGCGCCGTTGAACGCCAAGCGCCAGTGGCTCAAATCGAGCCCGGCCTTTTCGTCCTCGCCGATTTTCTGCACGCACAGGTCGTAGGCAAAATTCGGCCCGCCGCTGGTGCGGGCGCGATAATCGCTGATCGCCTGCAGCCAGCGCAGCGGCTTTTCGAGGAAGGCCATCGGCGACATCAACACCGCGCCGGCGCCGCAGTATAAAGGCTGCATCACGTTGCCGATCAGGCCCATGTCGTGATAAAGCGGCAGCCAGCCGGCTACGGTGGAACGTTCGTCGTGGCCAAAACGGCGTTTGATCAGGTGCTGGTTGGCGATCAAGTTGCCGTGACTGATCATCACGCCCTTGGCGTCACCCGTCGAACCCGAGGTGTATTGCAGGAACGCGAGATCCGATGCGCGCAGCGCCGGCGCTTGCCATGAGGAAGCGTCGCAACTGGAGCGGCCATCGGTCGCGAACCAGTTTTTGGCTAACAATGCTTCACTGGCGCCTGCAAACTGGCGTACGCTGCCGGCGACCTGGGCTGTAGTCAGGATTATTTTTGCCCGGCTGTCGTCGAGGATGGCCTGCAGCCTCGGCATGTGCCGATTGTTGCTCGGAGGATAGGCCGGCACCGCGACGGTCCCGGCATAAAGACAGGCGAAAAACGCCACGATGTAATCCAGGCTCGGCGGATAAAGCAATACAGCCCGCTCGCCCTGCATGCCCATCTGCTGCAATTGCGCGGCCAATTGCCGGACTGCCCGGTCGAGCTCGCCGTATGTCAGCGAACGGGACGACGCCTCACCGAACTCCAGAAAGGTGTATGCGGTTCGATCAGGATGCCATTCTGCCCGTCTTTGCAGCACCGTGACCAAGGAGGTGGCGTCTTCGATCAACGCGGCGTCGCCAGTGGAATTACCTATATCATATTGCTTGTTTAACACCTTTCTCCCCCATCCTCGAAACGGATACTGCATGAAATTTCGCTAACCCAAGCGGGTGTCGAGCCGCGAATCCGAAACAGGGGTTTGTTGACCGTAATCTCCTACTGCCTAGAGAAAATAGGGTCTGCATGCGCCGCCTGTATCTACAAAATTACTTACAAGGAAGACGATCAAGGAAAAAATTCTCCCCATGGCGATGGGATTGAACGGCAGCATCCAGACCAGGATAGCAACCTGACCTTGCCGGAGACGAGTTAGCCTTCGACCGGAATGACATGCCTATCCTGGCAAGTCTTTTGTCGATAAGTCATATGAATATCTGATCTTATCATTTGGTGTGCACCTGGCATTTGCGTATGATTCCCGGTTCAAGGGAGGCTTTTGAGCCTTTGCCCAGCAAAAGACAACACCCTCTACCGATAACCCCCTCCACACCATTTTCCTCAGGGACCCATTGAATGAACTTCCCCATTGCCAAGCGCATTGCCGATCTACGCCCTTCGGACATCCGCCTGATGACCCGAGAATGCGAGCGGCTTGGCGGCATCAATTTAGGCCAAGGATTGGGTGACCTGCCGGCGCCGCCTGAGGTCAGGGACGGCGCGATCAAGGCGATCCTGGACGGGCGGAATACCTATACGCCATCGGAAGGAGTGACGCCGTTACGGCTGGCGATTGCGGAAAAATTAAGACGGGACAATGGCCTCACGGTCGATCCCGAGCAAGAAATCGTGATCAGCAATGGCACCACGGGCGCGTTCGCGGCCACCTTGACGGCCTTGCTCAATCCGGGGGACGGCATTTTGCTGCTCGAACCCTATTACGGTTATCACCTGAATACGATTCTGCTCCAGGGCCTGGAGCCGCAATTTCTGACGCTGAATCCGCCGGAATTCGCTTTGGATGAAGCCGCGCTAAACGCGGCCGTGCGCCCCAATACCCGCGCGATGGTGCTCTGCACGCCGGCTAATCCGAGCGGCAAGATGTTCAGCGCCGCCGAACTCGCGATCGTCGAGCGCGTCGCCGAACGGCATAATCTCTTGATTATTTCCGACGAGATCTACGAGTACATCACTTACGATGGCCGCCCGCATGTGTCGCCGGCATCGGTCGGCCGGCTGGGCGAGCGGACCGTCAGCATCATGGGGTTTTCAAAAACTTTCAGCATCACCGGCTGGCGCTTAGGCTATGCAGCGGCGGAAGCGTCTTTGGCGAGCGCGATCAACCTGGTGAACGACCTGCTTTATGTCTGCGCTCCTTCTCCGTTACAGTATGGTGTTGCGGCTGGATTAGAGGTTCCGCCCGAATATTTTCAGCATCTACGTTCCGAATATCAGCGCAAGCGCGACATTATTTGCGAGGGCCTCAATGATGCAGGATTGACGCCGCTGGTTCCCCAGGGCGCCTATTACGTGCTGGCAAGCATTGCGCATCTGGGTTTTGCCGATGCAAGATCTGCGGCTATCAGCTTATTGGAACAAACCGGCGTGGCTTCCGTCCCCGGAAGCGCCTTTTACCAAAGCGGCGCGGGGGGAAGCCTGATCCGCTTCTGTTTCGCCAAGGATGATGCGACGCTGCGCGAAGCGGTTGCGCGTCTGCGCAAATTTCGTTCATAACTGCGCAAGACGGATATAAAGCGACTTGATTCGCGGCAAACCGCAGCCGATCAAGACTTGGGAACGGGACGGGCTTCCGGGAAGCCATCAAGATGTCCAACCTGCCGGTCTACCAGGAACTGGCGCGGCGCATCGGCCTGGAACGTATGCGCAACCCTGCTGAACTGGATTGGCAACAGTGAAATTTCGCGATCAATCTCGATATATCGAAAGCCGGCGATGCGGCTAAGCGTATCGAATTGGGCAGGGCCAGTCTTAGGTGTTGGGGATACTTCGATCGAAAGGTTAGTTAAAAACGAGTAAGCCCAGTCAGAGTGCGCGAAACGAACCCTGACAATTCAAACTTAAACTGGCTTAGTCTGCGGCAAAGCAATAAAAGTAGCCGGCGCCGCCGGTGCTGACCAAGTTTTCCTGGCTGCAGCCTTTGCTGTCGTGGGTCGAGTTCCAAGACACGTTGCCGCCGGTGGCTCCGCGGTTGGTACGGTCGGAGTGGCCCAGCCGAACCGTACCCTCGGCGCTGCTCGTGTAGTTCTTGCTGATGATGTTAAAGACAATTGCCGAGCGCTCGATGTTGCCCTGAAGACATAGCCTGCTGATGGCCTGTTTTCAGAGAACCAAAAAGCCGGCCATGAAAAGCATGACCGACTTACGCGGCTATCCACTATTTTGGATAAATCACTCGGTTAAAGCGTCGGAACTGGCGAGGTTTATGCGTGATTTTTTACTCAATTGATCGATTTTAATCGAGGCTTGCTCAAAGGATTCAGCCACTTTGTCAAATGCCGAACGATGCACCGTAGCGCTATCAACCGGCTTAACAGATGCCTGCGCCGCATCGCCCATCTTGCCTGTCGAGTCGACAGCAGGCTGACCCGCTTTGGCGGTATCTGCCTTGAGACCGGCAGAATCTTCGGTCGCGGCATCAAGACTCAAGTCTTCGCTATTGTTGTCAACATTGCCATCATTGATTAGGTGACGGCGATATTGCAGGAAGGACTCGCGGGTAAACACATACGGATCCAAGGCCGCCTCGTCGATAAAGTTCAACGCACCTTGGGCTTTTGCACGATCGCTGATGCCCTCGATAACACCGGTGAACGGAACATAGGTGCCTGGATTGGCGGCTTTGTCTACGATAAGGGCACTACCATCACGAATCGTTGTCGGCCCCATGACAGGCAACACCAAATAAGGCCCCTCTCCGACTCCCCAGACCGCCAAGGTTTGCCCAAAGTCCTCGGCGTTATGCTCTAGGCCAAGTTTACTCGCCACATCGATCAATCCACCGACACCGATAGTCGTATTGGTCAGGAAACGGCCGGCATCCGAAGCACTTTGTTCAAATTTTCCCTGCAGGACATCATTTAACACCACATTGATGCCTTTCAAGTTGCTAAAAAAATTACTCACCCCGGTTTCCACGAAATCAGGCGTGATAAATTTGTAACCATCCGCGACCGGTTTGAAAAAATACTTATCCAGTCCCATGTTAAACCCGTACATGGATCGGTTGAAGCCCTCATAGGGATCAACCTGGCTTGCCTTGGCCGAAACAGGATCTACCGAGGCTTCCACGCGTTTCTCAGTGGTCGCGCATCCTGTCATCATCAATGCGCTTGAAACTAAAAACACTTGTGCCAAAGATGCTCGGCTTTTGCCTGAGTACAATCGGGTAAACATTACATACAACTCCACTGAATTATTGGTTCGAGCAACCTTCGCTTTTGGGGTGAAGAGCTTTCGCCATTACATAAAATAGTATCGATTCGATATTTTAAGTATACCACTTTAGCCTTTGCCGTCATACAAGATCTGTCTTTTCTGGCATGCACAAGTTGATGGCAGCGGCTAGCCGAATCAGAATGATTGGCCCGGTTGGTAATGACTTTTTTGGTAAATCTCCATGATGGCCTCTCCGTTCCACACATAACAAAAATGCGGGCCTTGCCGAACGGGAGAGAGGACGCGCGGCCTAAAAACGGCTACACATTCGCCCCCGGAATAACGCACGCTGTCATAAACGATCCCGTTGGAGCCGGTGTCGCGCAGTGCTTTCGCCAGGGTTTGAGGATGAAAATAACTCCCAGGGTCATCCGTATAAATCGCCGGCATCTGCGCCTGCATCTTGCGAATATCATGCAACTCCGATTCCAAATCGGCAGCATAGCTTCGCATGTCGATTTCTATCGGCGGCTCGCTCGTCGCGGCCAGGAACCTGGCCTTATGAAATCGGGTTTCGGCGATTGCCGTATCCATATCCTTGTTGGCATAGTAAACCCCGTAAGTGCCGCCCGTAAACCGGCTTCCTTCGGGGTTAAGATGGGTGAAGGCGGCCATAATCGGCGTGGTTCCAGGGCCCGAGACCCGGTCTTCGAGGGGAACAAGCCTGATATCGCCCGACTCGTCCAACAGCCGGTCATTTGTCAACGCTTCGATCGCGAAAACAATGTCCAGGTCTTCCGGCTCCGCTACCCGATCAAATAATCCCACGGGCGGAAACCGGCTGGGAACCAGCCGCCAGCAGGGATGCCAAACTACACGGCTGATTGGCGGCAATGGCGCGCTCACTACCCGCGTTGCCCATCGAGGTATTGCCGAACCACATACAAATCAATGACGCGGCCTTTCAGCATTCGATCGAGCGCCGATTTGCCTTGAAACAATACCGCGGTATTCGGGCGCTTGATCCATTGATCCGCCGCTTCGGCTTTAGGCAACAATATCTGCAACGCTTTGTAAATGCCGAAAATATAGGAGAGCCTTTCCAACTTATCGGGATTCAGCTTGGCGAGCTCGGGCTGCTTTTTCCACTTGAAAAAGGTGCTGCGGGAATCCATGCCCAGCAAGACCATTGCCTCATCCGTACTGAGTTTCCAGGCATCCGCAATATTAAAAAAAGTCCTTAATGCGCCTTTTGCAATCATGGCGTCATCAAGGCCGGGGCGACTGTTTGCAATGGATAACATGCCGCATCTCCTCAACTAGTGCATTTATGTAGTAAAATATAAAATAAGTTTATATATAGACCTTGTCAAGGTTTTTGTTTAGCCGCCCTTGATCTGAAGTCCGGGAACGGCATCAGCATCCGTTCAACCGGAACTCCTTATAGAAACCGTTAACGACTGAACATTTACCAGAGAAAGGCGCTGGCCTTTTTTCCCAATATTCTGCCCTCGAATACCAATTTTGCCGGAGCGCTCGTAAAGCCGGCACAAACGTGCAAGGGCAATAGATGCTCTTCTCTGGGGTGACAATAATCCGCATAAGGGGCATTACGCCAGTCAATGAGCCTGGCTTCCCGTTCCTGGGACGATAAATCGTCCTTCGTACAGGTATCAATCAGCCATGCTTCGAACGCCTCATTTTTAGCGTCATGCTCCTCCCTACCGGGCGCAAAAAAGGCGTTAAGGTTATGAAACGAAAAACCCGATCCGATAATCGCTACATTGTCTTTGCGTAAATCCGCAAGGGCTTTGCCTATTTTGATATGTGTTGCAGGATCTAAGCTATTGACCAGAGATAACTGAACACAAGGGATTTCAGCCGCCGGGAACATGATTTTTAACGGCACGAATAGGCCATGATCAAAACCCCTCCGACTATCCAGCCGCGAGCTAATACCGCTGTGCTGCAACAAGCGCAAGATTTTATCGGCAAGGCCAGGCGATCCGGGCACAGGATATTGAATCCTGTAGGCCTCATCAGGAAAACCGTAATAGTCATAAATCAGCGCGGGCGTGGCTCCACTCGTAATTGTGACTCGGCTTTCTTCCCAGTGCGCACTGATCACGACAATGGCTGAAGGCTGCCCCAGACTTGGCCTTATTTCTTGCAGAAAATCGACCAAATTCTGGTGCCCTTGATCGCCCAGCAGAGGCAAAGGGCCGCCCCCATGGGGAATAAACAGAACAGGACCGAGCTGATCATCTGATTCGCATTTCATAGCGCCTCTGCGGGTAAAGTTTGGAATTGGCGGGAGCCGGCGAGCGTAACAGGTTAAAGCACGAAGTCTTATCCCCTATTCATCGATTGTATCGTCAGTATTTTCATTGTCCCCGTTGCGCGCGGTCATGACGGTTTCATACAAGCGCACTAAGCCGGCTTCGAGCGCCGCCACCTCTTCCGCGGAATAAGTCTCGAACAAGCGGTTGATGTGCTGAAGGTGCTCGGGGAAGCTGCTTTCGTATAAGGCCTTGCCGGCATCGGTCAACCGGATGATCTGGCTGCGGCCATCCTTTTTGGAGGCAAGGCGCTGAACAAGGCCTTTATCCTCCAATCGGCTGACGACTCCGGTCAGCGTCCCTTTGGTAATCAAGGTTTGTTCGCCCAATTTTTTGGGGGTCATACCGGAGGTGTTGCCTAAGGTGATGATGACGTCGTATTGCGGCAAAGTCAGATCCAGCTTGTGAACATGACTGGCCGCATAAGACAAAAAAGCTTGATGCGTTCGCAATAACTCGCGCAGCATCGTTGGGAAAGTAGAGGGAGAAGACATAATACCGCAATATAAGTTCTAATTAGAACTGGATGATAACCCCAATCAAAAACAACCTCAAGCTTTTTGCCGTAATGGGGTGGCGTCGCGGCAAAGCGGAACGCTTTGCCCTCCAAGACAGAGATGGGGTGATTTTACCTGAAAAATCCTACAGGCAATCGGCCAGCACGATGGCCCGTTTCGGCGCGGGCAGGCCTTCGATCGTCAATGCGGGATCATTCGGATCAAGAAAATCCGGCAGCGATTGAAACGGCATCCATTCGGTGCGACGCTGTTCTTCGAGGCTGGTTAGCGTGATGTCAACCACGCGGATATTGCCGAAGCGGCAGCGTCTTAGCCAGCTCTCCAGCGTCGCCAGGCTTGGGATGAACCAGACATTGCGCATGTTCGCATAGCGGTCCTCCGGCAGCAGGGTCTCGCCCAGTTTGCCGTCGATGATCAAGGTTTCGAGCACCAGTTCGCCGCCGGGTTTCAGACAGCCCCGAAGTTCCAGGAGATGTTCGATCGGCGACCGCCGATGATACAGCACGCCCATCGAAAACACCGTGTCGAATGCTTTCAAGTCGGCCGGCAACGCCTCGATGCCGAAAGGCAGAACATGCACCGGCGCGGGACCATAGAGGGCCTTGACCAGCTGGAATTGGACCACATTCAGCAGCAAGGGATCGATGCCGACGACCGTCTTCGCGCCCGCGCCGAGCATGCGCCAGCCGTGATAGCCGCTGCCGCAGCCGACATCCAGTACCAGCCGGTGCTGCAAGGGCGAGATGTGATCCTTAAGCCTGTCCCATTTCCAGTCGGAGCGCCATTCAGTGTCGATTGGGATGCCGTATAAATCGTAGGGCCCCTTGCGCCAGGGGATCAGTTCGCGGAGGATTTCCACGAGCAAGGCCCGGTCTTCATCGCGAATATCCTCGGCGCGGCCGATTTGCACCGCATCGCCGGTCAAACAGCGCAGCGAAGGCTGGAGTGCCGGCAAACGCTCGAGCAAGGCCTGCCAGCGCGGCAGAGTGCCGTGGCGGGCCGGATCCAGCGCAGCGGCGATTTGCGCGGGCAATAGGTCCGCCCAGGCGCCCGCATTGGCTTCAGTGAGCGCCGCATATAAATCGTCGTAAGCGGTCATTTCAGGGTGAGGATCGAGGCGAAGTTGAAATATTGAAACCAGACTTCCGCTTGTAAGCGCTCGTGGAAGCGCGAGATCATCGCCGCCGAATTATCGACCGCGACGATACGGCAGTTCGGCGCGTCGATGTGCTGCAGCATGCTGAAAGTCGCCGCGCCGAGCGAGCAGCCGAGGTCGTAGCAGACGCTATCGGGACGCGCGAAGCGGCCGGCCAGCAGGCCGATCGCGGCAATGATCGCCTGATAGCCCGGCACCGAGCGCTGGATCATGTCGGGAAAAACGTCGACGACTTTGGCGTCGAATTTGAATGCGTCGATGTCAGCCAAGGGGCTGGCGTAAATGGAATCTTTGGTTTGAGTCACAGCAGAAAGGGGTGATAGCCGGCGCCGCAGCAGCCGCTCGAAAAAATCAGATCAAACCGGGATCGAAATGGCCGGATTTGACCGCAAGACGCGTCAATTCCACGTCGTTTTTGATCTTTAGTTTACCATAAAGCCGATAGCGGTAGGTGTTGACCGTTTTGGTGTTGATCGACAGTATTTCGGCCATTTCCGATATCGATTTGCCTTGCAGGATCAGCGTCACGATTTCGGTTTCCCGCTGCGACAGTTTGGCGAACGGCGACGGTTGATCGCCGAGCAAGCTTTGAAAAGCCAGATGACTCGCGACATCGTTGCACAGATAACGCTGTCCATCGACCGCCTTGCGGATCGCGCAAATCATTTCGTCTGCGGAGGAGGATTTGGAGATGAAGCCCAGCACGCCGAGTTTCAATAATTGCTGCGGAATCGGGCCGTCGTTATAAGCCGACAAGCCGATGATTTTAACATTGGGGTTCTGCCGCAAAATGCGCCGGCTGGCCTCGACGCCGCCGATGCCTGGCATGCTGACGTCCATCAATACCACATCCGGCGACAGCTCCTCGACTATCTCGATCGCTTGTTCGCCGGAATCGGCGACTGCGACGACCTGAATTCCCTTATCTGAATTCAATAGCGCCTGAATGCCGGTCCTGACCAATTGATGATCGTCAACGAGGAGCACACTAATCATAAACTTTGTTTTTTATTATCTTATAATCAGTCAATGTTGTCACGGATCGGTTAAAACCCCGCCAACGAAATCCATTACTTTATCGTTTTCGATTATAACGCTGATATGGCGGTTTGTCTGTAGCGATGAAGGCGAATGGATCACTTTGACGACCAAAATATAACCATAGCTTATGTGGTTTTACGCGTTTTTTCGCTGCTGCCAGTCAAGGCTTGCAAATGGGACAATCATTTCGTGTCCTGCGAATTTTTTGCGGCCAGCCGCGTCAAAAAAATTATCTTAAAATTTTCTATTTCATCCATAAAGAGGCAAACGCATGTTGATCCCATCTGTTTTCAAAAAATCGGTATTGCTGCCGTCAGTATTGTTCGTGGCGCTCAGCCATTCCGCTTCGGCAACAGAAGCGCCGGAAATCAAAAGAACGGTCTTGTTACAGCAAAACGTGACCCTGCCCAGCCCGAATGTGAACGGCAAAGTGGTTCGGGTCAGCTTTCCGCAAGGCGTCAAAACCCCGCGTCATACGCATGAGGGACCGGGACCGCGCTATGTGGTCAAGGGTACGCTGCAAGTGGTCGAGGGCGACAAGACCGGAATTTACTCGGAGGGCGAGGTGTTTTGGGAAACCGGGCAATCGATGACCGTCGAAAACATCGGGGGGGAGCCTGCCGAATTGATCATTTTTGAAATGGGTCCGGTGCATTGAGATGGCGCGCTGGCTGAGCCTGCTGCTCTTGTTGCTGTGCTGGGCAAGGGCTTCGGCGGCGCCGCCGAAGCCCTTGCTCTGGCAAGTCAGCGACGAGGACAATAGCGTTTATATGCTCGGCTCGTTTCACATGCTGAAGGCCGAGGATTATCCCTTGGCCGCGGCCGTCAACCAGGCGTTCGACGCGGCCGGCAAAGTGTATTTCGAAGTGGCTCCGGAAGAATTAAGCAATCCCGAAAGCGTGCAAGCGATAATGAAGACGGGCCTGATCGAAGGTGGCGGAACGCTCAAGCAAAGCCTGAAAGCCGACACTTGGCGGCGCTTGCAACACTATTGCCGGACCCATGCGTTGCCGATCGAGGCGATCCAGACGATGAAGCCGTGGCTGGCGGCGCTGACGATCGCGAATTTTGCCGTCGCCAAGGCCGGCTTCCTGCCGGATCTAGGATTGGATAAACATTATATGGACATGGCCGCTATCGCGGGCAAGCAAACGGCGGGGCTGGAAACCTTGCGCCAGCAGATCGGGGTTTTTGCTCAAATGCCCCCGAAGGATCAGGAACGGTTCTTGATCCAGACGTTAAAGGACATGCAGGCCCCTCAGCAACTGGATCAATTGCATCAGCGCTGGCGCAATGGCGACGCCGAGGGTTTGCTTAAGTTGCTGAACCAAGATAGCGTCAATGACAGCCCCGCATTTTACCGGCGCCTGAATAGCGATAGAAACCGCGCCTGGCTGCCGCAAATTTCCGCGTTTCTGCGCGAAAACACTCAGGGCGACGCCCTGGTGGTGGTCGGCAGCCTGCATTTATTGGGCGCCGACGGCCTGCTCGAACTGTTGAAGGCGCAGGGCTTTCGCGTGGTCCGCCTGAATTGACGGGCGCCTCAATGCCGCGTATCCGCCTGATAAGCCGATAAATCTTCGGACAGCAGCTTTTGCACATCGATACGGTCGAAACGGTATTGCTTGTTACAAAATTCGCAGCCGACTTCGACCGCGCCTTTTTCCTGCAGAATATGTTCCAGTTCCTGTTCACCGAGCGAACGCAGGGCGTATTCGATTTTCTGTTTGGAGCAGGAGCACTCGAAGCGGACCGCTTCGGCATCGAAGAGCCGGACTTTTTCTTCATGAAACAGCCGGTGCAGCAGCGTCTCGCAGTCGAGATTCAGCAACTCCGTGGCGGTCAGCGTATCGGCCAGCATCGTGATGCGTTCCCAGTCGGACTTGAAGTCCTTGTGCGCAGGCAATTCCTGCAACAATAAACCGGCCGCGACCTGATCGTTCGCAAACAGCCACAAGCGGGTATCGAGTTGTTCGGACTGGATGAAATAAGTCTGCAAGGCGGCAGCCAGATTGGCGCCTTTCAGCGGCACGATGCCTTGATAAGGCTCGCCGTTGTCCGGCCTGATCGTCAGCACCAGCCGGCCCTGGCCGAACATCGCTTCGAGCGGGCCGTGTTGCACCTCACCGGCGCAGCGGACCAAGCCCCTGATTTTGCGGTCGTGCGTCGATTGCGCGACCAGGGTTCTGAAGGCGCCGTCGCCCTGCGCCTGCATGATGACCGAACCGCTGAACTTGATCGTGGCGGATAACAGCACGGCCGCCGCCAGCGCCTGGCCCAAATTCTCCTGCACGGTCGTATTGCCGTGTTGATTGTGCAGGGCGTTTTGCCAACTGCTTGACAATTTGACCCATTCGCCGCGCACGCCGAATTCCTCGAAAATAAAGCGGTGTAAACTATCTTCTTCCATCCTGTCTTTCCGAAAAAGTAAACGCTTTATTATACCCCGCAATCGGTGTAACCTAGCGCTCTGTTGATTATCACAGGCTCCGATCATGATTTTCGCTGCAAAAAAGCGGGTACTGCCAGCCCCCTCGGATGCCCTGCCCGGCAATGCCGAACCGCTACGCGTAAACCCTCGGCATTTTGTGAACGGCAATCCTATCGTGCCGCCGTTTCCGGAGCCTCTGCGGCTGGCGATGTTCGGTCTCGGCTGTTTTTGGGGCGCCGAGCGCCGCTTTTGGACTGATCCCCGCATCTTCAGCACCGCGGTCGGCTACAGCGGCGGTATTACGGTCAATCCGACTTACGACCAGGTCTGCACCGGCATGACCGGTCACAGCGAAGTGGTCAGGGTGGTTTACGATCCTGAGTTAGTGGCCTACGGCGAACTGCTGAAGCTGTTCTGGGAGGCGCACAATCCGACGCAAGGCATGCGCCAGGGCAACGATATCGGCACGCAATACCGCTCCGGGATCTACACCTACGATCAGGAACAATTTGACCTGGCGATCGCTTCGAGACAATCCTTTCAGGAGCAATTGTCGAGGGCCGGGCTCGGCGCGATCACGACCGAGATTCTGCCCGCCGGCGAGTTTTATTATGCCGAGGATTATCACCAGCAATATCTTGCCAAGAATCCCGGCGGCTATTGCGGACTCGGGGGCCTCGGCGTGTGTTACGCCGAAAAATAAGCGGGCAAAAAAAAGGGCGGTTAAACAACCGCCCGAGAACTATTAGGAAGATTTCAACGCAACTTTCAGCTCGCAGGTTCCGGAGAACCTCAAAAGTTAGGTTAATGATAGCAAGACAAAAGGCAATTAAAAATGTGGCAAATTGCCGCAGGGCAACAACGACTGTCAAAAAAGACACAAAGTGTTGCGTGTAAATTTGAGTTCTTCCGCGTAAAAACGCCAGGCAAAAAAAAGGCGGTCTTTTAAACCGCCTCAGAACTATTAGGAAGATTTCAACGCAACTTTCAGCTCGCAGGCTCCAGAGAACCTCAAAAGTTAGATTAATGATAGCAAGACAAAAGGCAATTAAAAATGTGGCAAATTGTCGCAGGACCACAACGGTTGTCAAAAAAGATACAAAGTGTTGCGTGTAAATTTGAGTTCTTCCGCGTAAAAACGCCAGGCAAAAAAAAAGCGGTCTTTTGAACCGCCTCAGAACTATTAGGAAGATTTCAACGCAACTTTCAGCTCACAGGCTCCGGAGAACCTCAAAAGTTAGGTTAATAATAGCAACGGCAAAGTCAATTTAAAATGTGGCAAATTGTCGCACCGTTGCAACGATTACCCAAAAAGCAACAGAGGCAGTTCCGCAACGCGTTGCTGCGTTGCCGGCCACCCGAATAAAAAAAGGCGGGGGGCAAACCGCCTCGAATTTAGGAGGGCTTCAACGCAATTTTCAATCAACTTGCCCGCTAAGCGCCGCAAAAATCAATTTAATCATAGCTATAGCGCCAGAAAAGCGAGTGTGACATATTGCCGCAGTTCGCAAGGCCCGGCAAATCGGCGACAATAGCCCTAGAGATACAGAATCGGTCAATTTTTTGGTTATTTTGGAACATGCTCACAAACGTTACGCCCAAGTCCGAATTTAGCGCCAGGCAAAATCTGCGCTGGTTGTTCATCCTCAGAAACATGCTGATTCTGGCCGCCTCGCTACTGTTGGTCATCTCGGCCTATGGCCTGAACATCCAGCTACCCGAAGAGCAACTCTGGCTGGTGATCGTGTCGATCATCTCGGTCAATGTATACACGTCGATGCGTTTGCAGACCGGGGATCCGGTGTCGGAGCTCGAAATTTTCTCGCAATTAACGATCGATGTGCTGGCGATTGCGGCGTTCATGTATCTGACCGGAGGCGCCTCGAATCCGATCATCTGGGTGTTTCTGCTGCCGCTGATCGTGACCGCGATCATGCTGCCGCAATCCTACGCCTGGTATATGGTCGTGCTGACCACGTCGATGTATACGATTTTGATCGCATACAACATCCCCCTGCCCTCGATCGAGCCGCACATGCCGGATCCCGAACGCTTGCATCCCGACATGCCGCATTACTCGATGCTGCTAAATGCCTATGCGACCAGCGACCGGCATTATTATGACCTGCATATGTTCGGCATGTGGTTCGGTTTTGTGTTCAGCGCCGGACTGGTCGCGTTTTTCGTGGTCGAACTGGCGAAAACCTTGAAGATTCAGGAACGCAGCCTGGCGATTGCGCGCGAAAATGCGCTCCGCGACGAACGCGTCATCGCGCTCGGCACCCTGGCCGCCAGCGCGGCGCATGACATGGGCACGCCGCTCGGCACGATCGCGATCGTCGCGCACGAACTGCGGAATGACTTTCCGCAACACCGCTTTCCCGATCTGCACGAAAAAATCGACATCATGCAGCAGCAAGTCGACCGCTGCAAAAAGGCTTTATCGGTGATGTCCGCCTCGGCCGGCGAAATTCGCGCCGAATCCGGGCGCGTCATGCGCGTGACCGCCTATATCGACGATGTGATCAATCTCTGGCGCACCCAGAAATCCACGGTCAAACTGAATTTTTTCATCGACCCTGACACTGTCGATGAAGCCGAGATCATCGCCGAACGCACGCTGACGCATGCCTTGATCAATATCCTGAACAATGCGGCCGATGCGTCCGGCGACAATCGCAAGGGCATCGAATTTCACGTAGCCTGGGATTTGCGGCTGCTGCATATCAAGATTCGCGATTATGGTCCCGGATTTCCGCCGGAAATGGTCGAGAGCGCAGGCAGGCAGCCGTTGATCAGCAAGAAACGCGGCCTCGGAGTCGGTCTGTTTCTGACTTATTCAACCATCACCCGCCTGGGCGGCACGATCCAGCTTTATAACGCGGAGCCGCACGGCGCCTGCGTCGATATCGCGCTGCCGCTGCTGCATGCCGAACCGACTGAAGAGGAGAATGCGATCAATGGATAACCGAGCAAGCGATAAACCGAGATTATTGCTGGTCGACGACGATGAAACCTTTTGCCGGGTGTTGAAATCCGCGCTCGAAAAGCGCGATTATGAAGTGCTGGTCGCGAACGACGTGCAAAGCGGCATCGAACTGGCCGAACACAATCTGCCGGAATACGCGGTGATCGACCTGCGTATCGGCCATGAATCCGGCCTGGAACTGGTCAAGAAACTGATTTCACTGGACGCGAATACCGCCTGCGTAATGTTGACCGGCTTCGCGAGCATTGCGACCGCGGTCGAAGCGATCAAACTCGGCGCCATACACTATCTGACCAAACCCGCCAATGCCGACGAAATTCTGGCCGCGCTGCATAAAAACGAAGGCGATGCGAGCGTGTCGATCAGCGAAAGCCCCTTGTCGGTCAAGCGCCTGGAATGGGAGCATCTGCAAAAAATTCTGATGCAACACGACGGCAATATCTCGGCCGCCGCCAGAGCCTTAAACATGCATCGGCGCACCCTGCAACGCAAGCTCGAAAAGCGTCCGGTCAGGGAGTAAAGCTGGCAATTATTTCGCGATTTGCCAACCGGTTCATAGACTGCATTAAAAATAAGATTATTCTATCTAGCATGGATTATGCCAATGTTTAGAGAGGTTTACGATGAATAAGTCAGTCGTTGTTTTATTACTCTTGACCGGCCTTGCGGCTTCCAGGCCGGCCCTCAGCAGCACCGAGGAGGAATTGAGCCGCTTCCACGCCCTGTGCAAGACCGATGCGGATGTTGTGGTCAACGGCTACGAATTCAAGAAATCCGGGCTTTCCTTCGCGATGATCAAGGATACAATTAAGACCGCTTTTGCGGGTAAAGCCCAAACCTCGAAGGATAGCGGCGATGATGCGTTATACCTGATCAAGACCGCCTACCGCTTAAACCCCAAACTGAAGACCGAGATCATTCGCGAAGCGGCCTATCGGCTGTGCATGAAAGAAAAATTATCGACGGACCGGTAATTTTGCCTATTGCCCGATCAGCGTTGGCAAAGTTGGGCTATACTTTGACTGGATTTTTTAAATGAGAATTGTTATCATTTTTCATAACAACCCCGTCAGGAGATCTTTTCATGTATGTATGCGTCTGCAAGGCCGTTACCGACACTCAGCTCAAGAAAGCCATCGATAACGGCCTGTGTACCCGCCGGCAACTTTTTGAGTGTTTCGGCGTCGGCGGCGACTGCGGGAAATGCAACCGGCAGGTCAAGGAATTGCTTGACGCGAGCAAGCAAAATCAATTTATAATGCCCTCAGTGTCCACTCAACCTGTCTATAACGCCTGTTAAAGGCGCCGGGAGCATCCATGAAGGGCGATAAAAAAATCATCGAATTCTTGAACAAGGCGCTGACCAATGAGCTGACCGCGATCAATCAGTATTTTTTACATGCGCGCATGTTCAAAAACTGGGGCTTTTCGAAGCTGAATGAAAAGGAATATCACGAGTCGATTGATGAGATGAAGCATGCCGATACGCTGATCGAGCGGATTCTGTTTCTGGAAGGCCTGCCCAATCTGCAAAATCTCGACAAACTGCTGATCGGCGAAAATCCGCGGGAAATGCTCGAATGCGATCTGAAGCTCGAACAGACCGCGATTCCGCTGCTGCGTGAGGCGATCGCCTATTGCGAGTCGGTGCAGGACTATGTCTCCCGCGAAATTTTCACGCATATTCTCGAAAGCGAGGAAGAGCATGTCGATTGGCTCGAAACCCAGCTCGAATTGATTGAAAAGATCGGCATTCAGAACTATCTGCAATCGCAAGTCTGATCATCCCCCACTCCCTTCCCTGAAAATCAGCGACTTAGCCGACGTTTGACAGCGTTCATCTAGCCCGGTAGAGCATTCTCGGGCTATAATACGCCTCTTTTTTGTCCTGGATTTACGATCCGGCTTACAACAAGGAAATCAAATGTCTCAAATCGTGGTTTGCGCCATGTACAAGTTCGTGACCCTGGAAAACTATTGGCATCTCCGGCAGCCTTTGCACCGGGTCATGGAAGATAACGGCGTCAGGGGAACCCTGCTTTTGGCAGTGGAAGGCATCAACGGCACGGTCGCCGGATCGCGCGAAGGCATCGACACCGTATTGGCCTGGCTGCGTACCGACCCGAGGCTCGCGGATATCGACACCAAGGAATCCTACACCAATGTGCCGCCTTTCAACCGCACCAAAGTCAAGCTGAAGAAAGAGATCGTCACGATGGGCGTCGAGGGCATCGATCCCCGGCGCGTGGTCGGCACTTATGTGAAGCCTGCCGACTGGAACCGCCTGATTTCGGATCCGGAAGTGATTTTGATCGACACCCGCAACGACTATGAATATCAGGTCGGCACCTTCAAAAATGCGGTCAATCCGAATACCGAAAGCTTCCGCGAGTTTCCGCAATTCGTCAAAGACCATCTCGATCCTGCGCAGCACAAGAAAGTCGCGATGTTTTGCACCGGCGGCATCCGCTGCGAAAAATCGACGGCTTATCTGAAGGAACAGGGCTTCGAAGAGGTCTATCACCTGCAAGGCGGCATTTTGAAATATCTGGAAGAGGTGCCGGCCGAGAATACGCTCTGGCAGGGCGAATGCTTCGTTTTCGACGAGCGCGTGACGGTCGACCATGCGCTGCAAAAGGGCGAATATGACCAATGCCACGCCTGCCGCCTACCGATTACCGCAGCGGACAAGGCCGATCCGCGTTACCAAAAAGGCGTCAGTTGCCCGCATTGCCATGACAAACTGACCGCGGAACAAATAAGCCGTTTCAGCGAGCGTGAAAAGCAGATGCAGCTTGCGCGGCAGCGCGGCGAGGCGCATATCGGCTCGGATGCGGCCAGAAGCCTGATCGCGAAGCGCGAAGCGAAACAGCTGCGCCGTGAGCAACAAGCCGCAAGCCAGCTCGATCAGGTCTGCTGATGAGCGCCAAGCTCGCCCAAATCGGACAACAGGCGCCGTTATTGTCGGTCTCCGAATGGGTGCAGGGCGCGCCGGTCAATTTCGACCGGCTGCGGGGCCGCGTGGTGCTGGTCGAGGTGTTTCAGGTCAACTGCCCCGGCTGCTTTTTCTATGCGCTGCCGGAGGCGATCGAATTGCACCGCAAATATGCCGATGCCGGCTTGGCCGTACTCGGCGTGGCGACCGCATTCGAGGATTTCGACAAGAATACGCTCGAAAATTTACGCCTGCTGGTCGAGCGCAACGAAGTGATCGGCGAAACCTTCAAAGCGCTGAGCCAACATGGGCAACTCGAGCAAGGACGCCTGCCGTACCGCATTCCTTTCCCGTTGGCGATGGATCGATTGAGCGAGCGCCAGGGCGAAATCTCCGGGGACGACATTCTCGGTTTCATCCACGGCCGCTTGCCGAATTTCGACCAGCAGCCGGAGGCCTACCGGCAGCAGGTCATCCAACAGGTAGGGAAATATCTGCAATCGCTGCGCTATCGGGCGGAGACTTTTGAACGCTTTCAATTGAAAGGCACACCCTCGCAAATCCTGGTCGATAAACAAGGCGTACTGCGCGCCTGCGAGTTTGGCGCTTTTCCTGACCTGGAAAGCCGCCTGCTCGAACTGTTGCAGGAATGACCTGACGGCTTAGAACGCCTCAGGCTCACACCGGCGCGCGCTTTGGGGCGGGCAGGCGCAGCCAAAACAAAGCACCCTGCCCGCTTTCGCCCAGTTCGATTTCTGCGCCGTAGGCTTTCAACAGCGAGGCGGCAATTTCCAGCCCCAGGCCGGTGCCGCCTGCATTCCGACGCGTCGTGAAAAAAGGCGTAAAGATTTTGTTGCGGTTCTCGCGCGAAATGCCCGCGCCGTTGTCCTGCAAGCCGATAAGCATCCTCTCATCCAGCCGCTCCAAATGAATATTGACCCGGTCCGCGCCGTGTTGCAGGCTGTTTTCGAACAGGTTGACCAGCACCAACTCGAGCACTTCCGGCGCGATCAGCAACGGCGCCGCCGATGCCGTGTCCAGTTCGATAAGCAGGCCGCGTTCGGCATAGCGGTGCTTCAGTTGCCCGACGACTTCGTGCAATAGGCATTCGTGCTTACTCGGCAGCGTCGCATCCGCATGCGCGAGTTCGAGCAGGCGGTTGACCAGCTGTCTGAGCCGGTGCGTATCGGCCAGGAGATTTGCGATGAAGCGCTGCCGGCGCTCCTCGGGCATCGTGTCGAGATGATCCTGCAACAGTTCCAGCGCGCCCTGGATCGAAGTCAGCGGCGTTTTGAATTCATGCGAAACATGGGTCGCGAAGCGGCGGATGTAGTCGGTCCGCTCCGAAAGCGCCCGTGACATGTCCGCAAAACTCGCCGAAAGCTGGGCGATTTCCTGAGTGACCGGATTTTGCAAGGGCTCGATCAGCTTTTGTTCGCCGCTTTTAAGTTTTTCGGTCTGCCGGATCAACTCCCGGATCGGCCGCGCGATCGACGAGGAGACCAGCATCACGATCGTGACCACGATCAACAACAGGCTGACGCCGGCCAGCAGCACGCGGCCCTTGACCGCATAGAGATGTTTCAGGATGTTGTTCGGCGTGCGCGACAAATAGAACACGCCTTGCAGGCGGCCGTTTTCGATCACCGGGAACGCGATGAATACGCGGATGTTCGCGCCGCGGCTGATCGAATACAAAGGCGGCGGCGGTTCGTCCGAGATGCGCTGGCGGATCACGCTCGCATAGCGCCCTTGCAAGGCTTCCTCGACTTCCGGGATAGGCGCGAGCGATGCGCCGACCTCTTCGCGCCCGGCGATTACGATGCCGTTCGGGTCGAGCAAACGGATGCCGGACAACGTGATATGCTGCGTATCCTGCAAGACCGGGCGCAATAACAGACCGGCGCGGCGCGCCAGCTCGTCGGGCAAAGCCTGTGCGGCTGCCGCCGGGGGGCGCGGCGAAAGGATAGTATCGAACAAGCTCAATCCCGGAAAGATTGGCGCGTAAGGGGCATTCTGCGGCAGCGGATAAGTTCCCGCATAGGCCTGGATTTCGGAGCGATCTTGCAGAACCCGTCCGTAGGGTTTACCGTTCGTTTGCAGATTGCGCAGCAGCTGCCGGTAACTCGCGGACAAGGCCGCCGCCTGCGCGATCAATTCCCGCTCGGTCTGCTGCACCAGTTCGTTTTCATAGATCCGGAAGAAATACAGCCCGCCCAGCGGCAGCGCCAGCACCATCAGCATCACGCACAACAGGATATTGCGCAGTCGGAACAGCCGGCGGCGCCAAAACGGCAATTTGAAGCTCACTCGCATCCGGCCAGTTGATAGCCGACGCCGTGCACCGTCTCGATCGCGGCCTGGCATCCCGCCTCGCCGAGTTTTTGCCGGATATGGCGAATGTGGCTGTCGATCGTGCGGTCGCTGACATAGACGTTGTTGTCGTAAGCGCTCTGCATGATCCGGTCACGGCTGAATACGCGGGCGGGATGGCGGATCAACAGCTGCAATATCGCAAATTCGGTCGCGGTCAGGCCGACCGCGATGCCGTCCCACAGCACCTTGTGCTGAGAGGGTAAAACGCTGAGCCTGCCGTGCCGCAGCAGCAATTCAGTCGCGTCCGCCTTCGGCAAAGCCTGCGCGCGCCGCAGAATCACGTTGACCCTGGCGACCAGCTCGCGCGGACTGAAAGGCTTGGTCACATAATCGTCGCCGCCGATTTCGAGGCCGAGTATCCGGTCTATTTCATCGTCGCGCGAAGACAGAAACAGGATCGGCACCTCGGAGTGTTTGCGGATTTCGCGGCAGACTTCCAGGCCGTCGAACTCCGGCATGTTGATGTCGAGCACGATCAGATCGCAAGGATCGGCGCGGAATGCCTCCAGCGCGCGCCGTCCGTCTTCGGCCTGCCACACCTGCATACCGGCCTTTTCGAGCGCAAAACCGATCACGTCCCGGATATGGGCATCGTCGTCGGCAACGAGTATGCGTTTGCTCATCAGGCGTCCTAAGCTGTCAAAAAATCATGCGGATCAATATAGAACATTCTAAGCCATCCGCTCGGCATTCCGAAACCGTAGTTCGAAGGCTTGGGCAACAGGCTCATGATTGAGTAATGCAGATGCGGCGGCTTGCCACGCGCGTTGCCGCTGGTGCCGACCGCGCCGATCGCCTCGCCTGAGCGCACGATCTCGAAGGCGCGCACGTCGACTCTCTGCAAATGCGCGTAATAATGCAGCCGCCATTTGGCGCCGAGCAGCAAGGCCACATGGCCGCCGCGCGGCAAATCGCCCGCATACAGCGTCACCCCGCCGGTCGCCGCGAGCACCGGCGCGCCTGCTTTCGCGAAAATATCGATGCCTTTGTGCACGATCGAGCGTCCCCAAGGATAATGCCAGAAGGCATGCGGATTCCAATCGGCGGGCCTCGCGCCCTCCACTGGAATCCGGTGGGTTTCCGGCAAAACAAAACCGAGAGCCACAATGATCAGCAATAGCGCGAACTTGCCGATTTTACGCATGCGCCGTCTCCTTTTCTGATGCCAACTGCGCCGTTGCGTCCGCATCGCCCTGCCCGGTCAACAGATACCAGTCGAGATGCCGCGTCGCCAGCATCAAACCGGCCAGCACGCCGAACAACAGCAGGCTGCCCATCAGCATCGCATAATCTTCCGCCTGCAGGATCACATAGAGCACCGCATACAGCAGAGAAAGGCCCGAACCCAGCAAGAGACCGAATCTGCGGCTGCGCAGTATCGCGCCGAAATAGCAGGTCAACAAGGCGGCACAGGCGAACGCGCCGATCAGATAAGCATAGAAAAACCGGATATGCTCGGACAGCGCGATCAGCAGCAAATAGAACATCAGCAGCGCGGTGCCGACCAGCGCATACTGCACCGGATGCACGCGCAATTTTTTCAACAGTTCGAACAGGATCAACACGACGAAGGTCAGCACGATGAACAGCTCCGCGTATTTGATGCTGCGTTCGGATTCCTGATAGACATCGACCGGTTTCAGCAAATCGAAACCGACCGCAGTGTCGAGCAAGGCCAGGCAATTGCCTTTTCGGCAGGTATCCAGGGCGCCGCTGACATTGTACGAAAAGGACGAGGCGCGCCAGATCGCGCTGAAGCCGTCTTTGCCGATTTCGCGCTGTTCCGGCAGCAACTGGCCGGTAAAGCTCGGATGCGGCCAATTCGCCTTCAGGCTCACGTCGGACTCTGCCGCGAGCAAGGCAAAATTCATCGCTCTCATGCCCCGAAGTTCCAGCTTGAACGCAAACGGCAGACTCTCTGCGGCCGGCTCCAGCTTCAGAGCGGGCAACACCGCATGCATGCCGGCCGTCGCATCATGCAGATTCCCGCCCGGTTTGAACGGTAGACTGGACTGCCCCCAGGTCAATGCCGAAGGAGCCACCACGCCGCGCTGATCGCGCACCAGCACGCTCAGCTGCGGCTTGTCAAAGCGAATCGCGTTGTCCTTGTTCCGGGCCAATAAATCCAGAACCGGCTGCGTGTTGAACTTGCCCGCAACCTCGACCTGGCTCTGATAGACCGGCACCTGGTAAATCCCGCGGTAGCGTTCGGAACTGTCCAACTGGCTGGAAACATGCAACTGTTCCGGAATTAGATAGAGCGCATCGGACAGCGTCGCTTCTTTCACGATTTCCCTCTCTTTTCGGTTGCCATCGATGATTTTTTCCTTGGTATGATAGGTCAACACATAAGGCAGCACCAGTAGCGGCCCCGCCAGCGTTTGCGCGCCGGGCCAGCTTTGGCCGATGCTGTCGTAGGCCTGCTGCCGCCAGCCTTGCCGCTCATAGACCACGCCCCCGATATAGGCGCGCGGAATCAACAGCAATAGTATCAAGCCGAAAATAACGCCCAGTTTCAGATAAAAATTGTTTTTCATGATAGATGACTCCTGTGATTGATCGTCATGTCAAAATTTACCCGGACGCCTTGCAGATCGCGCGTCGGGGATTTGCAATTTCAGCGATTTATTGTGCAGTTTTCGTGCAGAACCGGAAGTCCTGTAAGTTCAGAGCGAATGACGGCCGCTTTCGTATATAATGGGCGGTTTATTTATCGATTTATTTTTTGCAACCGTTTTTTCCCGATGCCGAAAAAGAAAAGTCCGACGTTGTTTGAAGACTCGCTCGCCGAGCTCGAAGCGCTGGTCAACCAGCTCGAACAGGGCGACATTTCGCTGGAAGAGTCGCTGAAATCGTTTGAACGCGGCGTTTTTCTGACCCGCACCTGTCAACAGGCCTTGCAGGAGGCCGAACAGAAGATTCAGATTTTATTGGAAAAGAACGGCGCGTCATCCCTGGAGCCTTTTACTGATGAGTAATGCGTTAAAAGAATACCTGAGCCTAAGCCAAAACCGCGTCGAACGGGCGCTCGAAACGCGTCTGCCGAGCGACACCATCCTGCCGCAAAAACTGCATCAGGCGATGCGCTATTGCGTGCTGGACGGCGGCAAACGGATGCGTCCCTTGCTGACCTACTGCACCGGCAAGACGCTAGGCATCGCGCCGGAAGAACTCGACGGCCCGGCCTGCGCCGTCGAATTGATCCACGTGTATTCATTAATCCATGACGACCTGCCCGCGATGGATGACGATGACTTGCGCCGCGGCAAACCGACCTGCCATGTGGCGTTCGACGAAGCCACCGCGATCTTGACCGGCGATGCGCTGCAGGCGCTCGCCTTTGAAGTGCTCGCGCATGACCCGACCATCAAGGCCAGCCTTGAAAACCGGATCAAGATGATCACGACACTGGCCAAGGCCAGCGGCTCGATGGGCATGGTCGGCGGTCAGGCGATCGACCTGGCTTCGGTCGGCACCAAACTGAATCTGCCCGAACTCGAAAACATGCACATCCACAAGACCGGCGCCTTGATCCGCGCGAGCGTGAATCTTGCGACCCTGGCCAGCGCCGATGTCGATGCCTCGGTCGCAACCAAGCTCGATCAATACGCCAAGTGCATTGGCCTGTCGTTCCAGGTCAAGGACGACATCCTCGACGAAGAAAGCGACACCGCGACGCTCGGCAAGACCCAGGGCAAGGACAAGGACAACGACAAACCGACCTATCCGGCCTTGCTCGGACTCGCCGGCGCGAAACAAAAGGCCCAGGAGCTGCACGAAAAAGCGCTCGATTGCCTGAGTATCTTCGGCAACGAAGCCGATCTGCTTCGCGACTTGTCGCTTTACATCATCGAGCGGGATCATTGATTCCCAACTTGATTACTAAGGAATTAAATCGGATAATCGCAAGGCAAACTGTGTGTTCCAGCCGGCATTGCCGTGCTGGAACACGCTGATCAGCGCGCAGCCCCAGCGCCCGCGCCTTGACCCCGCAAGGAATCGAGTTAGAGATGAATTATTCAGGCCACACCCCCATTTTAGACACCATCAATCTTCCCGCCGACCTGCGCAAACTCAGAAAAAGCCAGCTGAAGCCGCTGGCGAAGGAACTGCGCGATTATCTGACCCATACGGTCAGTATTTCCGGCGGCCATTTCTCGGCCGGGCTCGGCACGGTCGAATTGACCGTCGCGCTGCACTATGTGTTCAACACCCCGGAGGATCAGTTGGTCTGGGATGTCGGCCACCAAGCCTATCCGCACAAGATTCTGACCGGCCGCAAGGAGCGGATGACCACGATCCGTACGCACGGCGGCGTCTGCGCATTTCCGTCGCGCACCGAGAGCGAATATGACACCTTCGGCGTCGGCCATTCGAGCACCTCGATCAGCGCGGCCCTGGGCATGGCGATCGCCTCGGCCCGGAAAGGCGAGAACAAACAGATGGTCGCGATCATCGGCGACGGCAGCATCACCGGCGGCATGGCCTATGAGGCGATGAACCATGCAGGCAGCATCGACGCAAACCTGCTGGTGATCCTGAACGACAACGAGATGTCGATCTCGCCGAACGTCGGCGCGATGAGCAATTATCTGACCAAGGTGCTGTCGAGCCGACTGTACGCCTCGGTGCGCGAGGAAAGCAAGAAAGTGCTCAGCAACATACCGAGCGCCTGGGAACTCGCGCGCCGCACCGAAGAACACATCAAGGGCATGGTGGTGCCTGGAACCTTGTTCGAGGAACTCGGTTTCAATTACATCGGCCCGATCGACGGCCACGACCTGGATGCGCTGGTGCCGACGCTCGAAAACCTGAAGGCGATGCCCGGCCCGCGCCTCCTGCATATCGTGACCAAGAAGGGCAAGGGCTATGCGCCGGCCGAGAAGGACCCGCTCGCTTACCATGGCGTGCCGGCCTTCGACCCATCCAAGGATTCGCTGCCGAAATCGGCGCCCTCCCCGCATCCTACCTATACCGAGGTGTTCGGCAACTGGCTCTGCGACATGGCCGAACAGGACGAGCGCCTCCTCGGCATCACGCCGGCGATGCGCGAAGGCTCAGGCCTGGTCAAGTTTTCCGAACGCTTTCCGAAGCGCTATTTCGATGTCGCGATCGCCGAACAACATGCGGTAACGCTCGCCGCGGGCCAAGCCTGTCAGGGCGCGAAGCCGGTCGTCGCGATCTATTCGACCTTCCTGCAGCGCGCCTATGACCAGATGGTTCACGATGTCGCGATTCAAAACCTGGATGTCCTGTTCGCGCTCGACCGCGCGGGCCTGGTCGGCCCGGACGGTCCGACCCATGCCGGCAGCTTCGATTACAGCTTCATGCGCTGCATCCCGAACCTGCTGATCATGGCCCCTGCCGACGAAAACGAATGCCGGCAGATGCTCTATACCGGTTTCATCCACGAAGGCCCGGCCTCGGTGCGCTATCCGCGCGGCAAAGGCCCCGGCGTTGAAGTACAAAAAACGATGACCGCGCTGCCGGTCGGCAAGGGCGAAATCCGCCGCCAGGGCAGCAAGATCGCGATTCTGGCCTGGGGCAGCATGGTCGCGCCGGCCCTGAAAGCCGCCGACCAGTTCGGTGCGACGGTCGCGAACATGCGTTTCGTCAAACCACTCGATGAGGCGTTGATCCTGGAACTGGCCAAAACGCACGAAATGCTGGTTACGATCGAAGAGAATGTGCTGTCCGGCGGTGCCGGCAGCGCGGTGAGCCAATTCCTGCAAGCGCAACGCATCCTGCTGCCGGTGTTGAATCTCGGCCTGCCCGATGCGTTCATCGAACAGGGCACGCGCGAGGAACTGCTCGCGATCGCGGGTCTGGATGCGAAAGGCATAACCAAGGGCATCGAGGCCTTTTATCCTGAATTATCCCCGGAAGAACTTGCCATTGCCGATTGATGCGGCGATGCCGATTGGGTTGCGGCTAGGCGGCAACCCAACCTTATTGAACCCTCTTTAGCCAAAAACCCAACCATGGACCGCTTAATCAGCAAAATCCGCGACATCCCCGATTTTCCGAAACCCGGCATCATCTTCAAAGACATCACGCCGCTGGTCAAAGACCCGGCCGCATTGAAGTTGTCGGTGCATCAATTAATGCAGCCCTTTTTGGGGTGCGAAATTACCGCGGTCGCCGGCATGGAAGCGCGCGGCTTCATCTTCGGATCGCTGGTGGCCTGGGAAATGGGATTGCCGTTCATCCCGCTCAGAAAGCCCGGCAAATTGCCTTATGACGTGCAAAGCGTCTCGTATGATCTCGAATACGGTTCGGCGGTGCTCGAAGCGCATATCGACGCATTCGAACCGGATGACAAGGTATTATTGATCGACGATTTGCTGGCGACCGGCGGAACCGCCAAGGCCAGCTGCGAACTGATCGAAAAGCTTGGCGCTAAGGTCGTCGCCTGCGCTTTCGTCGTGGAGCTGGATTTTTTGAACGGCAGAGAAAGACTGGGCGCTTATCAGGTCCACAGCCTGCTGCATTTTTGACTCGCGGGCCGGAGAGGCCCGCTCGCGTGATGCGAAATTATTTCGCTCTGCGGGTTTTCCGCGCTTTTTTCTTCGCCCCTTCGGCTTGCAATAGCTGATATTCGAAACGGGCCTTTTCATATTGGCTCTTCGCATCCTGGAACGCATTGCCAGCCTGAGCGGAGGCAACCGGCGCCGGAGAAACCGCCGCAGCCTTGACCGGCTCAGCGCTCGCCGCATCCTGAGCTTCGGGTGCGGCTTTGTTTTCTGCAGCTTCCGGAACTTCCTTCGCCTCTGCCGGTTTAGCATCCACCGCGCTTGGCTTCGCGGCATCGCCAGAGGCTGTTGCCTCATCCAGCAAATCGCCTTCCAAATCGGCTAAATCGTTCTTTTCCTCCGCCTTGCCGTCGGTGGCCAGATTCTGCCGCCATTGCAGGAAGGATTCGCGGGTAAACACATAGGGATCGAGCGCCGCTTCGTCGATAAACTTCAACGCGCCATCCGCATTCGCGCGCGCGTTCACCATAGACACCACCGATACCGGCACGCCGATACCGCCTAAATAAGTCGCAGGGTTCGCCGCGGTATCGAAAACCGATCCCGGGATACCGCGCGCCGTTGATGGACCCAGGAAGGGCAGCACCAGGTAAGAGCCTGACGGCACACCCCAGACCGCCAGGGTCTGTTCGAAGTCCTCATCGTTTTGTTCGAGGCCCGCATGCTTGGCGACATCGAACAAGCCGCCGACGCCGGCGGTCGTATTGATCAAGAAGCGCCCCGTATCTGCGGCGCTTTGCTGAAACTTGGCCTGCATCAGGTCATTCAGCACGACATTGATGTTCTTCAGGTTGGTGAAAAAGTTCGCAACGCCGGTCTGCATGAATTCCGGGGTCGCCCATTTATAGGCATTCGCGACCGGCTCGGCAACATAATTATCGACCTTGTCGTTAAAGGCAAAGATCTTGCGGTTGATATCCTCGTAAGGATCGGCAGGATTAGCCTGCGCCACGGCGGGTTTCTCGCCGGTCGAAGCGCAGCCGCCCAAAGCCAGCGCGGCACCCAGAACAAACGAGGCGGTAACAGAAGATAAAGGGATGCCGGGGCGGCCGCCGCTAAGCGCTTTGTTGATGACCATCAGATTATAACTTTGAATAATTGTCTATCTTTTCGTTGATCTTCGAGATTAAAGCGTCGAACCCTTCGCGCTGCAATATGGTGGTGTATTCCGATCTTCTCAAGGCCAGATCGCTGACGCCGTCGGCGATAATATTGATGATGCGCCAACTGTCGCCTTTTTCCTTCAACCAATAGTCGAATTTATGCGACTTTTCATCCGGCACCTTGAATAGATAATGCACGACAACGCCGCCCCGCGTCGTTTGCTCTTCGTTTTCGAAAGCGAACGACTCGCCGCCATATTCCTTAAAATTATGCGCGTAAGAGGCGACACTCAATTTACTGAAGACATCGACCAGTTTGTCCTGCTGCTCGCTAGTCAATTTTTCCCATTCCTTGCCAACCACCACGCGGGCGATCTTGACCAGATCATGACTCTCCGATACAGGCTTAACCAGTTTATCATATCTGCCGGAATATCCGAGCGTTTTGCCGTTTTTCATCACCTCGATCAGTTCGGCCTGAAACTTTTCGACGACCGCTCTCGCGCTCATACCGCCAGTTGCTCCGGCAAACGCCGTGACCGGCACCAGCAGGGATAATACCAGTACAGCCGCCCATTTTGATTGTTTTGCTACCATCATCTTAAAATCTCGAATCTTCATAAATTGCATGCTTAACAACGGACCGCAGGGTGGCGCCTTACGACACCACCCTGCGCAACGACCGAATCGAGCCTGATCGATCCCGACTTATTCGACTCTGATAGGAATACCGGAAAAAGTCGCCTGGGTTTTGGCTTCCGCATAAACCGGCGCCGGCTCAGGAATCATGTCGCCGCTGGTTTTAGGACCTTTGATCGCGGTCAAAATTCCTTTCAACGGATTTTTCAACATGTCTTCGACAGCGGTCGCTTCATAGCCGCAATGCGCCATGCAGTTTGCGCACTTCGGATTATTGACCGTACCGTATTTTTCCCACGGCGTGGTTTCGAGCAACTCCTTGAAGCTGGATGCATTGCCTTCATCGGCCAACAGATAGCAAGGCTTTTGCCAGCCGAATACGTTACGCGTCGGATTGCCCCACGGCGTACAGTTATAGCGTTGGTTACCGGCCAAATAATCCAGATACAATGCCGAATGGTTCAATTTCCATTTGCGCTTCTTCTCCTTGCCGATCCGGAAAATGCCGCGGAACAGCTCCTTGACTTCCCTGCCCTTGATGAAAACGTCCTGTTTCGGCGCGCGCTCGTAGCTGAAGCCCGGCGCAATCGTGACGCCTTCGACACCGAGTTCGGTCACATAATCGAGAAAATCGGCCACTTCGTGATCTTGTTCGCCCTGGAACAGCGTGCAATTGACGGTGACCCGGAAACCCTTGCCGAGCGCCAACTGGATCGCTTCGACCGCGCGGTCGAACACGCCTTCCTGGCACACCGACGCATCGTGACGCTCACGCAGACCATCCAGATGCACCGAAAAAGTCAGATACGGGGACGGCTTATAATCGTCGATCCGTTTTTTCAACAACAAGGCATTCGTGCACAGATACACATATTTCTTGCGTGCGATGATGCCTTCGACAATTTGCGGCATTTCCTTGTGAATCAGCGGCTCGCCGCCCGGAATCGACACCATCGGCGCATTGCATTCATCGACCGCCTGCATGCATTCTTCATAAGAGAGGCGCTTGTCGAGAATGTCGTCCGGATAATCGATCTTGCCGCATCCCGCGCAGGCCAAGTTACAACGGAACAGCGGCTCCAGCATCAAGACCAAAGGATACTTCTTGACGCCCTTGATTTTTTGCTTGAGCAGATAACTGCCTACGGTCAACTGTTGACGTAATGGAACTCCCACGAGCAAACCCTCCAAATAAATTTCAAAATAATTGCGGACGCGTTCGCTCCGCCATTTTATGAAAACAGCCGCAGGCGCCGCGCCGACTGTTGCACATTAACAACATTTCGGTCACTACACTGCCAAAGCCGCTGTTTTCGAGTAAAATAACGCAAAAGAGAGACGCTTTCAGCGTCCATCTGTTTCATTTTGGTTACTAGAATACTCTTTTTTTTCAATCGACTCCAGTTTTAACAACAAAACATCTGAATTCCGCAACCGATTCGTCGCCGAAAACCACCCTCCCCCATACCGGATAATAAACCCAACACCTTGTTTATACTTGAATTATTAAACCTTAGCGAATGCCAAAGCCAACATATTAGCAACAAAACAACATTACTTTGCAAATTGCCAACAAACAGGCTATCATTGCCAACAATGAACAGATGCACCCATTCAACGGGCCAATGGATTACCGCTTATGAATAAAGATCGAAATTTTTTGAACGACCCTAAATCACTAAGCAAATTGCCTGACGACGCCTTTCAGACTGAGCTGCTTAAGGGCGTTTCGAGAACCTTTGCGCTGACGATTCCGCAGCTGCCGGCCCCGCTGTATGGCCCGGTCGCCAATGCTTATTTGTTGTGCCGCATCGTCGATACGATCGAAGACGAGGTGTCGCTGACGCCGGAACAAAAAAGCTATTTTTGTTCCGAATTTATCGACGTGGTCAAAACCGGGCTCAATTCCGAGTCGTTTGCGGCCGAGTTAGCGCCCTTGCTGTCCGAAAAGACGCTGCCCGCCGAGCACACCCTGATTCATGTGATGCCGCGCGTGATCGAAATCACGCATTCGTTCGATCAGGAACAGATCGACGCGCTGGCCGACTGCGTCGCGACGATGGCCGAGGGCATGTCCGCATTCCAGTCGCAAAACCTGCAACACGGCCTGGCCAGACTCGCCGAGCTGGACAAATACTGTTATTACGTCGCCGGCTGCGTCGGCGAAATGTTGGCCAAACTCTTTTGCCATTACTCGCCGGCAATCGCGGAGCACAGAGAAGAGCTTCTGCGTTTGTCGGTCTCTTTTGGCCAAGGCTTGCAAATGACCAATATATTGAAAGACATCTGGGACGATGCGGAACGCGGCGTCTGCTGGCTGCCGCAGGACATTTTCCGCGAAGCCGGCTTCGACCTGAAGAAGCGGGCTCCGGATGCGAATGATCCGAATTACAAGAAGGGCTTGACGCATCTGATCGGCATCGCGCACGGCCATTTGCACAATGCCTTGCGCTACACCCAATTGCTGCCGGCGCATGAGACCGGTCTCAGAAACTTTTGCCTGTGGGCGCTCGGCATGGCGGTGCTGACCCTGAAAAAGATCAAGCACCACCTCGATTTCGACCGCTCCGAGCAAGTCAAGATTTCCAGGAAAAGCGTGAAGGCGACGATTGTCGCCACCAAATTGACCGTACGCAGCAATCTGCTGCTCAGCATGCTTTTCCATATTGCCGGACGGGAACTCAAGACCCCCGACTGGCAATACAGTGAACAAACTCAACTAGCTCAATAAGTCATTAAGGACACCCCATGTTTACCGATGCTGCCACACAGATAAATACCGGCGATGCTCCTAGCTCATCGACACCGATACAATCTCATGCCTACGATCTCGACCGAGCGATCAAAAAAGCCCAGGACAGCCTGATCAAGCTGCAAGACCCTAGCGGCTTCTGGGTTTTCGAACTCGAAGCCGACTGCACGATACCGTCCGAATACATCATGATGATGCATTTCATCGACGACATCGATCAGACGCTGCAAAGCAAGATCGCCAACTATCTGCGTTCGCGCCAGGCCGAAGACGGCAGTTATCCGCTGTTTACCGGCGGCCCCGGCGACCTCAGCTGCAGCGTGAAAGTCTATTACGCGCTGAAGATGGCCGGCGACGACATCGATGCGCCGCACATGAAGCAGCTGCGCGAATGGATTTTGAGTCAGGGCGGCGCCGCGAAAGCGAATGTGTTCACCCGGATTGCCTTGGCCACCTTCGGGCAGCTGCCATGGCGCGGCGTGCCTTATATCCCGGTCGAAATCATGTTGTTCCCGAAATGGTTTCCGTTCCATCTGGACAAAGTCTCCTACTGGTCCCGGACCGTGATGGTGCCGTTGTTCATCCTGTGCAGCATGCAGGCGCAGGCGAAGAACCCGCACAAGGTCAGCGTGCTCGAATTGTTCACCGTGCATCCCGACGAGGAGCAGCATTATTTCCCGGAAAGAACCCTGCTGAACAAGATCTTCCTGGGCCTGGACAAATTGGGCCGCCTGACCGCGCCCCTGATCCCGAAAAAAATGCATGACCGCGCGATCGAAAAAGCGCTGGCCTGGTTCATCGAGCGCCTGAACGGCGAAGACGGACTCGGCGGCATTTTCCCGGCGATGATCAATGCCTATGAATCGATGCTGCTGCTCGGCATGCCGGAAGATCATCCGAATGTGGTGATCGCGCGCCAATCGATCGACAAGCTGCTGGTGATCAATGAAGACGACGCCTATTGCCAACCGTGCCTATCTCCGGTTTGGGATACCGGGCTGGCCTCACTGGCCTTACAGGAAGTGGACCGGGACGGCAACCGGGACAACCTGGCCCGAGCCTATGACTGGCTCAAAAGCAAACAATTGAAGGATGAACCGGGCGACTGGCAGATCTCGAAGCCGGACTTGCCAGGCGGCGGCTGGGCGTTCCAGTTCAACAATCCGCATTATCCCGATGTTGACGATACCGCGGTGGTCGCCTTCGCGATGGCCGACTCCGATCTGCCCGGCATGGAAGAACCGGTGCAACGCGCGACCCGCTGGATCGAGGGCATGCAGTCGAAAAACGGCGGCTACGGCGCCTTCGATGTCGATAATACCCACTATTATCTGAACGAGATTCCGTTCGCCGACCACGGCGCCCTGCTCGATCCGCCGACCGCCGATGTCAGCGCGCGCTGTGCGATGTTGATGGCTAAGGTGGCCAGAGAACATCAGCAATATCTGCCGGCGCTCGAACGCACGATAGCCTATCTGCGCAGCGAGCAGGAAGCCGACGGCTCCTGGTTCGGCCGCTGGGGCACCAACTACATTTACGGCACCTGGTCGGTGCTCTTGGGCCTCGAGCAGACCGGCCTGCCGAAAGACGATCCGATGTACCGGAAAGCCGTAAAATGGCTGAAGAGCGTGCAGCGCGAAGACGGCGGCTGGGGCGAAGACAATTTCAGCTTCCACGACACCAACTTCAGCGGCAAATACCGTTTCAGCACCGCGTTCCAGACCGCCTGGGCCGTGCTCGCGCTGATCGCGGCCGGCGAAGCGAAGAGCCCGGAAGTCAAAGCCGGCATCGACTTTATCCTGCACAAGCAGCAGGCCGACGGCTTCTGGAACGACAAATGCTTCACCGCGCCCGGCTTTCCGCGCGTGTTTTATCTGAAATATCACGGTTACGACAAGTTCTTCCCGCTGTGGGCACTGGCGCGTTACCGTAACGAGTTAGCGAAGCCGTGATCACCGGTATCGTTGTCGCACTGCCCGAAGAGATTGTCACGCTGACCTCCAAACGCATTGACAAAGGTCATTGCGTGTTTATCCGCGACAAGATTCTAGTTGCCTGTGCGGGCATGGGGCCGGTCAACGCGACCGCCGCGGCCGAACTGTTGATCGCGAAAGGCGCGTCCCAACTGCTCAGTTGGGGCTGCGCCGCGGCACTCGACCCGTCTCTGCAGGCGGGCGACCTGACGCTGGCAGACCGCCTGCTCGATGCCAACAACGAAGAAATTGCGGTCAATGCCGACTGGCTCGACCACTGCCTGCCTGTGTTGACCGGCGCCTTGGCCGACAACCGGGGACAAGCCGTTTTACATATCGGCCTATTGACCGAAAGCACCACCATCGTGACCTCGGGCAAAGCCAAAAAACAGCTGTATTCGTTTACGGGAGCGCTGGCGCTCGACATGGAAAGCAATGCGGTCGCAAAGGTTGCGCAACAGCACGGCCTGCCTTTTCTGGCGATCCGCGCAATTGCCGACCCGGCCGGCATGGGGCTGCCGGAAGCGGTGGTTTACGCGACCAATGCCGACGGCGAGGTGTCCATCGGAAAATTATTACAGTATCTGGCCCTACACCCTGCGCAACTGCCGGATCTGATAAGACTCGGCAACTATTTCAACAAGGCCAAACAGACTTTGAAACGGGCCGCAGGCCGGCTCGAATCGATCGCCGAATTCAATTGTCCGCCGGCCGACCGGCAAACCTCTTGACCGGCTTTTTTTAAAAGCTTTTTGCCCTCCCAACACTTACCAACGAAAGACCGTTCATTTATGTCATTCAGCATCGCCGAGCTTTTTGCTCAACACAGCACCGATAAATTCGATCTGCACGAACAGTTTCTGAACAACCAGATGGTTCGGGTATTGAAAACGATCGGCTATGACCGCCACTATCAGCGCGCGGCCGGCCAGTATCTTTATGATCAACAGGGGCACGAATATCTGGACCTGTTGAGCGGCTTCGGCGTCTTCGCGATCGGCCGTAATCATCCGACCGTGATCAGCGCTCTGCATGAGACCCTGACCCTGGAATTGCCGAATCTGGTGCAATTGGACGTATCGGTGCTGAGCGGCCTGTTGGCGCAGGAAATCCTGAAGACCACGCCGGACAATCTGACCAAGATGTTCTTCTGCAACTCCGGCACCGAAGCGGTCGAAGCGGCAATCAAATTCGCCCGCTACACGACCAAGCGCGAAAAAATCGTGTTCTGCGAACATGCCTACCACGGCCTGACGATGGGGGCTTTGTCGCTGAACGGCGAGCCGATCTTCCGCGAAGGCTTCGGCCCGCTGTTGCCGGGCTGCAGCGCAGTGCCGTTCAATGACCTGAAGGCGCTGGAACAGGCGTTGAGCAACAAAGACGTCGCGGCCTTCATCGTCGAGCCGATCCAGGGCAAGGGCGTGAACATTCCGGACGACGATTACCTGCCCGAAGTCGAAAAACTCTGCAAAAAATACGGCACCTTGTTCGTCGCCGACGAAGTGCAGACCGGAATCGGCCGGACCGGCAAGTTCTGGGCGGTCGAACACTGGAACGTGAAGCCGGACATGATCTGCATGGCAAAAGCCCTGTCAGGCGGTTTCGTGCCGGTCGGCGGGGTCGCGATGACTACCAAGGTCATGGACAGCGTCTATAACCGGATGGACCGCGCGGTCGTGCACGGCTCGACGTTCTCAAAGAACAACATGGCGATGTCCGCCGGCCTTGCAACCCTGCATGTCATGCGGGAAGAAAACCTGGTCGAAAACAGCGCGAAAGTCGGCGACGAGATCATCGCCACGCTGAATGCGATGGCCTCGAAATACGAATTCCTGAAGGAAGCGCGCGGCAAGGGCATGATGATTGCGATCGAATTCAACGCCCCGAAGAGCCTGACCCTGAAAGCGGCCTGGGCGATGCTCGAAGCGGCGAACAAAGGCCTGTTCTGCCAAATGATCACGATCCCGCTGTTCAAGGAACACCGGATTCTGACGCAGGTGGCCGGCCACGGCATGAACGTGGTCAAACTGCTGCCGCCGTTGAACCTGACCCAGAAAGACCGCGACCATATCATTACTTCCTTCGACAAGACGATCTCCGATACGCATCAAATCTCCGGCGCCATCTGGGACTTGGGCAAAAATCTTGCCAGCCATGCGTTGAAAGGCAAAACCGGAAACTAGGTGAATTGAATGATGAAAACATTATTAAAATTGTGTTTAATAGCCCTGGCGTTGATGCAAGCCCATCCGGCCGCCGCGCACGCGGTGGTGACTGACTATTCGCTGAAAATGCAGCCGATCCGCGCGAATCAGCCCGACAAGGTCGTGATGACCTTCAACTCGCAAGTCGAGATCGGCTTGTCGCAGGTCTTTCTGGTGAGCAAAGGCGATAAGCACGACATGCTGAAGATCGGTGCCGGCGAGAAACAAGGCCAGCTCATCGTCGAAGTGCCGGCGTTGGCTCCCGGCGATTACGCGATCAAGTTCAAGGTCTTTGCCGCCGACGGCCATTTGACCGAAGACGTGATCCATTTTTCTGTAGCACAATAAATAAGTTTTTGATTTTATGGCGGGTATAGCAGACTTTCTCGACTCCCTGATTGGCGGTTTCGATCTCATTTGTTTTTGTCTCACAGTCGGAAGCCTGTTCTGGGGACTTTTTGTTTTGCGTCCCTGGGAACAGCAACGCGGCTACAATGCGGCGCTGCTGCACAGAACGACCACCTTGTTATACAAAGGCGGCTTTTATCTGGCGGGCGCCCAGCTTTTCAAGATCATCCTGAAGATCTGGCTGATGACCGCCGTGCTCGAACGCTGGCCGTTTCCGGAGTTTGCCGAAACCACGCAATTCATCGGCGGCGTGATTCGCACCCTGCTGGCCTTGGCGCTGGCTTTCTATTGCCGGCAGGTATTGCATCACCATGCCGATTCAAAAGCACACTGGATCATTGCGAGCGTCGTCGCGCTGCCGTTGATCATTTCCGGCGCCTGGCTCGTGCATGCGGCCGGACGTTTCGATAATAAAGCGCTGCTGATGGCGCTGACCGTCGCGCATCAACTGGCCGCCGCGGCCTGGATCGGCGGCGTCTTGCAGCTGGTGAATGTCTGGCTGCTGAAATACCGCGAGCAGATTCAGGCCAATTTATGGCCGTTTCTGCTGAAACGCTTTTCGATCTTCGGCATCGCTTCGGTCAGCTTGTTGCTCCTTACCGGTACGCCGATCGCGCTGCAATACATCACGACCTGGAACGGATTGGTCGGCACCGGCTACGGCAACCTGTTGCTGGTCAAGGTCGTGCTGCTGTCGCTCGCGTTGGGCTTTGCCTGGCTGAACCGCAGCGCAGTACTCGCTTACGGCATCAGCGGCGATACGACCCGCTTAAATCGCAGTGTGCCCTATTACATCGAAGCCGAAACCTTCATTTTGATCACGCTGCTGTTTACCGCGGCCAGTCTCGCCTCGCAGCCGCCGGCGATCGACATTCCGAACTTGACCGCGGGTTGGCAGGAAGTGCTGAATACCTTTCATCCGCAAATCCCGCAAACCACCTCACCGACCCATACTGCGCTGATTGCGGGCGAAGCCGGCCGCGTCGCGATCATCGGCCAGGTGCCTTCGATCGCGGCGACAGAATGGTCGAATTACAACCACAACATCGCAGGTATTTTCCTGACCGCGATGAGCTTCTTCGCGATGCTGTCCTATCTGAAGTCGCCGGCCGCGTCCCTCGACCGCTTTTTTGCGCTGATCAAATTCTGGCCGATCGGTTTCGTGCTGCTGGGCATCTTTCTGTTTTTCCGCAGCGATGCGGAAACCTGGCCCTTGGGCCCGATTGGTTTCTGGGAAAGCACGTTCAACAACGGCGAGGTCTTGCAGCACCGGATCGCGACGCTGCTGGTGTTCGTGCTCGGCGTGATCGAAATCAGAGCCCGCATGCAGGGCAATCAAAACACCCGCCTGCCGCTGGTATTCCCGGTGCTTGCGGCCTTCGGTGGACTGATGTTGCTGACCCATTCGCATATCGGCTTTCAGGCCAAGAGCGCTTTTCTGATTCAGGTCGGCCATACCACGATGGGTATTTTCGCCCTGATTCTCGCCTCCGGCCGCTGGCTCGAGTTGAAACTCGACAAGCCCGGCAAGGACATTGCCGGTTTTCTATCTGTTGCGGCTCTGTTTCAAATGGGGCTTATTCTGATGTTCTATCGCGAACCCCTGTACTAAATTATGAAACTCACCACCGAATTCCCGTTGCTCGATCAGATCAATCTGCCCGCGGACCTGCGCAAACTGAGCAAGGACCAGCTGAAGCCGATCGCGAAGGAACTGCGCGATTATCTGACCCATACGGTCAGCGTCTCCGGCGGCCATTTCTCGGCCGGGCTCGGCACGGTCGAATTGACCGTCGCGCTGCACTACGTGTTCAATACCCCCGAGGATCAGTTGGTTTGGGATGTCGGCCATCAGGCCTATCCGCATAAGATTCTGACCGGCCGCAAGGGACGCATGACCACGATCCGCACGCACGGCGGCATCGCGGCGTTTCCTACCCGCTCCGAAAGCGAATATGACGCCTTCGGCGTCGGCCATTCGAGCACCTCGATCAGCGCGGCCCTGGGCATGGCGATCGCCTCGGCGCAGAAAGGCGAAAACAAACAGATGGTTGCGATCATCGGCGACGGCAGCATCACCGGCGGCATGGCCTATGAAGCGATGAACCATGCCGGCGCGCTCGATGCGAATCTGTTGGTGATTCTGAACGACAACGATATGTCGATCTCGCCGAATGTCGGCGCGATGAACAATTATCTGGCCAAGATCTTGTCCAGCCGGCTGTATGTATCGGCCTGGGAAGAAAGCAAGAAAGTACTCAGCAGCATGCCGACGGTCTGGGAACTCGCGCGCCGCACCGAAGAGCATATCAAGGGCATGGTGGTGCCGGGAACGCTGTTCGAAGAGCTCGGCTTCAATTACATCGGCCCGATCGACGGCCACGACATCGACGTGTTGGTGGCTACGCTCGAAAACCTGAAGGCGATGCCCGGCCCCCGCCTGCTGCATATCGTAACCCGGAAAGGCAAGGGCTATGCGCCGGCCGAAAGAGACCCGCTCGCTTATCACGGCGTGCCGGCCTTCGATCCTTCCAAGGATTCGCTGCCGAAATCGGCGCCCTCCCCGCACCCGACCTATACCGAGGTGTTCGGCAACTGGCTCTGCGACATGGCCGAACAGGACGAGCGCCTCCTCGGCATCACGCCGGCGATGCGCGAAGGCTCGGGTCTGGTCAAGTTTTCCGAACGCTTTCCGAAGCGCTATTTCGACGTCGCGATCGCCGAACAACATGCGGTAACGCTCGCCGCGGGCCAAGCCTGTCAGGGCGCGAAGCCGGTCGTCGCGATCTATTCGACCTTCCTGCAGCGCGCCTACGACCAGCTGATTCACGATGTCGCGATTCAAAACTTGGACGTTCTGTTCGCGCTCGACCGTGCGGGCCTGGTTGGACCTGACGGACCGACCCATGCCGGCAGCTTCGATTACAGCTTCATGCGCTGCATCCCGAACCTGCTGATCATGGCGCCTGCCGACGAAAACGAATGTCGGCAGATGCTCTATACCGGATTCATCCACGAAGGCCCGGCCTCGGTACGCTATCCGCGCGGCAAGGGCCCCGGCGCCGAAGTGCAAAAGATGATGACCGCGCTGCCGATCGGCAAGGGCGAAATCCGCCGCCAGGGCAGCAAGATCGCGATTCTGGCATGGGGCAGCATGGTCGCCCCGGCCCTGAAAGCCGCCGACCAGTTCGGCGCGACAGTCGCGAACATGCGCTTCGTCAAACCGATCGATGAGGCGTTGATCCTGGATCTGGCCAAAACGCACGAAATGCTGGTCACGATCGAAGAGAACGTCTTATCCGGCGGCGCCGGCAGCGCGGTGAACCAATTCCTGCAAGCGAAGCGCATCCTGATGCCGGTGTTGAATATCGGCCTGCCCGATGCGTTCATCGAACAGGGCACGCGCGAGGAATTGCTTTCGATCTGCGGACTGGACGCGCCAGGCATTGCGGCCAGCATCGAAGCCTTCAGCGCCTAGCTCCATGCTCGAAATCATCCAGATACCGGTCCTGACCGACAATTATATCTATCTGATCCACGATCCGGTGTCGAAAGACACCGCGGCGGTCGATCCGGCCGAGGCTCGGCCGGTGCTGGATGTGTTGGCAAACCAAGGCTGGAAGCTGAGCTACGTTTTGAACACCCATCACCACTGGGATCACGTCGGCGGCAATCTGGAACTGCAACAACAAACCGGCTGCCAGGTGATAGCGCCGTTAGCCGATCGCCACCGGATACCGGGCATCGACCGGGGCGTTGCCGAGGGCGACACCATAAGACTCGGCGAGCATACTGCCGATGTACTGTTCACGCCTGGCCATACGCTCGGCCATGTCGTTTATCATTTCGCGGGCGACCATGTGCTGTTCTGCGGCGACACCCTGTTTGTGATGGGCTGCGGCCGCCTGTTCGAAGGCACCGCCGAACAACTGTGGCAATCGCTGCAACGATTGAAAGCCTTGCCCGCCGACACACGGATCTATTGCACGCACGAATACACGCAAAACAACGGTCGCTTCGCCTTGACCCTGGAGCCTGACAATCGGGCATTAGCCGAGAAAATGCAGCGGGTCGCCGAACTGCGTGCCAACAACCGGCCGACCGTGCCGTCGACGATCGGCGAGGAACTCGCCACCAACCCGTTTTTCAGAGAAGACAGCCCGTCACTGCAAAAAACGCTAGGCCTGAGGGATGCGACGCCCATTCAAATATTTACCGAAGTACGGCGTTTGAAGGACGCGTTTTAATACGGAGAAGAGTCCATGGCATTGCCTGACAGAGGCAGCGCCATGGACTGGTCAGCAGGAAATTAAGCTTCCAACAGCTCAGCGAAAGGTTTGAAACTTTCGTTGTTATGCTGGGTGCAAACGCTGAATTGATAGTCCTTATCATTCACGCTCAGCTGGATATGTCCCAAATTGGACTTGTTTCTGCATTGGGTGCCCTTCGCGGTGCTCGCCTGGCACTGGTTGCCGTCATCCAAGCGGATAACGTTGCCGGACTCTTCTTTCACGGCCACTGCGGTTTCTTCCGCAGCCGCTTTGGCTTTTGCAGCGGTCGCCGGCTTGGCGACGGTCTGAGTTTGGCTCTCCAGATACTGGCTTACGCGCGTGCCTGCGCCCTGCGGTGCGGCCGCTTCAGCCTGCGCTACAGATTCGGCCGGCGCAGCTGCCTCCGGTTTGAACTCTTTGCCTATCGCCGCAAGATATTTAGCGACGCGCGACAACGGCACGCCCGACTCCTGTTCCTGAGCGGCGGCTACCGGTGCTTCAGCGACTTTCTCGGCGGTTGCCGGCGCAGAGGCCGCCTGCTGGCTGGCCAGGTATTTTGCCACCCGCGACTGAGGTGCAGCTGTGTGCTGAACGGCTGCCGCAGGTTCCGATACCGCAGGCTTAGATGCGGCCGCTTGGCTCGCGAGATATTTTTCGACACGCGACAATGGCGTAGCAGGCTCTTGTGCCGCAGGCGTCTGAACGGCCGCCGCTGCCGGTTTAGCCGCCGCCTGGCTCGCAAGGTATTTGTCAACCCGCGACAGAGGCGCCTTGCTTGCTTGCGCAGCGCTCGCTGCTTCAGCGGCTTGCGCTTGTTTTGCCAGATATTTTGCGACGCCGGTCAGAGCCACTGCGGATGCTTGCTCTTGGTTAGCCAAATATCTTGCGACGCCGGTCAATCCCGAATTTATTTTCACTTCTTCCTTCCTGTAAATATCATCACCTATGGGTCCAGCCAGTTTACTTGTTGCAAAATCAAGAAACTGTTCTAATAAATTTTTTGCCATATCAAAGTTACCTTTTCTTTTATTGTAATAATTAAAGAGCAAATCAGTGTAATCATATGCTAAACCCTTGCGCGGGTAAAGAGCACCTTAACGCTACAGCCGTATCCGGTCGGCATTGTTCTGTCCGGTTTTGAGACACGCAGCCGTTCAGCCGCGGGCCGACCTCATGCGCAACCGAAACCTGCGTCAAACTTATCTGCCGAGCGTGATAGCCAGCGCGCCATGCTCAGTTTACAAGTCCTGTTTAATATCCTCTTTCAGCGCCGGCCAGCGCATGAACGCAAACACCCAAATCATCGCGATATTGACGACCGGAATCAGTAAAACCACTGTCCACCAGCCTTCGAAACCGGCTTTTTGAATGATCCGATAACCCAACCACAAGCAAAATCCGACATAGATCGGCAGCAGGATATAAAATAGCAGCATCATGGCTTCCGCTCCAGTTCGCTTCGGCGGTTGGGCCACGGCATCAGCGCCAACTGCATAAAAACCAGCAACAGGCCGAAAACCGGTAAAAACACCAGCGCGGCCCAGGCCGGATTAAAACCGGCTTTGCGGTAGATCAAAAAAACCGGCAGAAAAATAAAGAGCCCCAGAATGAAAACCTGGAAAATATCGGGAAACATCATCATATGTCCTCTCCTTATTACTTTAAAGACATGCCTAGGCGCAAAGTTTAACCGCAATGCAAAAGCCGCGCGATCCTTTTATCAAAGCGTAAAAGCACATCCGCTTTCATTCCGGCATCAGCACAATGCTTGCGCAGTATGGCGAGCCCCGTCCGCCATGAACACACTCACTGATTGCACCTTTCGACGCCCATGATCATTCAGAGCACCTTCAAACCGGCCTGGTGGCTAAAAAACACCCACCTGCAAACGATCTTCCCGGCCTTCTTTCGCATAGCACAGCCGCCCAAAACGCTGCGTAGGGAGCGGCTGAGCACGCCGGATAACGATTTTCTCGACATCGACCACTGCGGCGAAGCCGGACAGCCGATCGTGATTTTGTTGCACGGCCTGACCGGCAGCTCGGAATCCGGCTACATCAAAGGCTTGCAGCACACGCTGGCGAAACTCGGTCTGCGCACCGTCGCGTTGAATTTCCGCGGCTGCAGCGGCGAATCGAACCGCCTGGCGCGCTGCTATCACTCCGGGGAAACCGAGGACATTCATTTCCTCTATCGAACCCTGCGCGAACGCGAACCGGAAACGCCGATGGCCGCGATCGGTTTTTCGCTGGGCGGCAATGTGCTGCTGAAATGGCTTGGCGAACAGGGTGAGCGTCTTGACCTGTTTGCCGCGATTGCTGTGTCGGTGCCGCTCGTGCTGAGCCTCTGCGCGAGCAAGCTCGATAGCGGATTTTCGAAAATTTACCGCAAACGCCTGCTCAACGAGCTGAAGCACTACGTCCGCCTGAAACTGCAACACCTTGAAACCCTCGGCATCGAGGCGGAAGCCGAAAAAATCAGGCAACTCGGCAATTTGTCCGACATCAGCTCGTTTTGGCAATACGATGATATCGTGGTCGCGAAACTGCACGGCTACCGCGATGTACACGACTACTACCAGAGTTCCAGCTCCCGCCAGTTTCTCAAATCGATCGCCGTGCCGACTCTGGTCATCCAGGCGGCCGACGATCCTTTCATGACCGTCGAAGTGCTGCCCGAAGCGCATGAACTGTCGCCAGCCGTGCAACTGGAAATCGCCCAAAGCGGCGGCCACGTCGGCTTCGTAACCGGCACCTACCCTTTCCGCCCCCGCTACTGGCTGGAACAAAGAATCCCGGAGTATTTGTTACAGCATATAAAATCTTGCCAACCCCAGTCCGGCACTGGCGCTGCATAATTTTTCAAAGAAAGCCTTCCTCGATGCAAATTTTGCATGAGGGGGCTTAAAAAAAATTGTCAGCTATGGTTTAATATGCAGCTCTTCAAAACCCCACTCCAAGCCGGTGTAGCTCAGTTGGTAGAGCAGCGCATTCGTAATGCGAAGGTCGTAGGTTCGACTCCTATCATCGGCACCATGAAATCAACCACTTACAAGACAAAGCAGAACACCTAAATTTTCGGTGCTACGCTGGTGCTACGGTCTTGATTAAACCAAGGCTTTTGATCGCACCGATTGCGGTATCTCCAGACCCAAAAAAGCCGGATTACTCCGGCCATCGATGCCGCGCGGTTTGATCTCTATCCCCATGACCGCCGCCATCACGATCCCCACAACCCATGACTGCACCGGCATTGCGCCAGGACTAGGCAAAATCGATTGTTTCCAATTCTGCGCACAATAAATTCACTAGCATGATTTCGTGCCAACTCTCTGGAAGCCGCGCCATCCGTGCGTTATAGACAGGCATGATATTTGCTTTAGGCGTTGTTTCCTAAAAGTAGCGGATGCCCTTGCGCCTCGATCAGCTTGCCGCGTTTTTTATTGCCGCCTTAGTGAAAAATTGAATGTGCTTGACTCGATCATCAACAATCTCATCATGCACTGATAACGCCTGTTGATTTTGCCGTCGCAACCCGCACCGCGTCTGCAATCAACTGTTGTTTTTCACTGTCGTTTTTGATCCATCCCTCTGCCCCAATGATGTTCTTGTCTAACGCGCATGGTATGCTATCGGCTGCTTTTTAACTCTAGCTGATAGGATTGATAGGTATGCACAAGACGTTATTTTTCTGCACCGCCATGTTTGGGGTAGTGCTCTCAGGTTGCACCATGCACTGGACGAATATTGATGCGAAGCCCGATGGAGCTGATTCTGTTGCTCATTATTCGAAAAGTAGCGGCGCGCGTGAATGTCTGGCGGTCATGGATGACTTGCAGACGATTTTTGACAGTCAGGAAACCAATGCAAGCGTTGAGTTCCAAAAGCGACTCTTGAGGCATATCAAGGGCACTGGCGTATTCAATTCTGTTACTGAAGAAATGCCAACAGTTAAGCCCAATCGGTGGGTCAATTTCGCCTTAAAGAGCAATGAGGCTCAAGACACAAATCAAGGATCGAATATGGTTAAAGGGTTTTTTATTGGATTTACTTTTTGGCTGCTGACTCCTGTCCTTCCACTTTCCTATGACTTCGAGTCAGATATGACGTTAAATGCCACTCGATGGGATGGCAAGACAAAAAGCTACCATGCCAAAGGAAGCGGCAACGCCAAGTATCAACTCTATGCCAATTCCGCTATAGCCGGTAACGAAGTAAGAGCGCAAATAACCAATAACAATATCAATTCGCTTATGAGCCAATTGGTTCAGGATGCGGATTTTCTCTGCCCAACAATATGAATTACAAAATTACATCAATTTTATTGTTGCTAACCGATTGGCTTTTATACGGTTATGGAATTCCGTTGATCATTATTTTTATTTCCATCATCGTCTTTAGGAGTCAAACAACAAGTGGAGAAAGCAAGGATAATGAGGATTTCTGGGTAACCCTTGCTTTCCTTTCGTTTATGGGCTTGGGCTTCATTTTGTACCAATTAAACCCTGAAGTCGCAAAATACCAGCATTAATCAATGATCCCACCATGATTGACGGCAAGATTTAGTTGGCATAAAAACCCGCTAAGCATGGAGATTCGGCTGGTCTAAGTGCAAATTAAGCGTCCATGCAAAGCCGGGTAAAGGTAAGCTCTTGCTATTGCCCCGGCTTTGTTTGGTTCAGGTTAATTCTGTTTCCCTTTTGCTTCCTATCTCCGCCCATCCAAAGCCTTAGCCAAATCCTCAATATCGACAAACCAAGGCGCACCGTTTGCCGGCCTTACCTGGCGAGCCTTGACTCCAAGCTTGCCTTCACTGGCGTACCGCCTAGCGGTTTCTGGTTTCAGGCCAAAATAGCGCTTACAGATAGCCTCGTCATCGAGGCTTAGATGCTTGGTCTTGTGTTCTTGAAATAGTGCATCAACGGTTTTCATGCTTCATCATCCTTTGGTGGCCGCAAAATGCGCCTTGACGATCGCTTTCATGTCCTCGATTTCGTGGTGCACGGAATTGATGCTGCTCATAATGATTTCATTGTTCATCCGGTTTTCACTTTCGAACTGCGAAAACAACAGCATCAACACGCCTTGGGCGCGCGCTGCCATTGCGTTACATGCGTCCTGTATGTCGATAGGGTCGTGGGCTTGCGTTGCATTAAAACGATGCGCAAATAGATTGGTGTTTGTGGTCATTAAAGTTGAATCCAAGCATTAATAATGAACCACCGCCTATGCTTCTCACGGGATAGGTGGCGGACTGAATGGGGTGAGAAAACCGCTACTTGGAACGGCCAGCGTTCGACGCTGCCCAATCAGTCCGCCATAACAGTATAGGCGCAATCATGCGGCCCACGATATGGGGCGGGTAAATAGTCACAGATAAACAGTGAAGATTTACCACCAAGTAAAACGGGTTCTCACGCCCGGCCACGCTGTTGCGGGGCGGTTGCATTTTGAGGCTTTTGGTGGGAAGTGTCGCGACAAAATTCGCGCCATGTGAAAGCAATTCACAAGCCCGAATCAATCAATGTTTGGGCTGATTTTCTAAAGCCCGGTCACGACTTCGCAAAATTCGCATGGTTTTAAACCTTCGTCGTCATAATTATTTTCAATTGTGAAAGTTATTCACGCTTTTACCGCAAGCATTGCCGGCCATAACCTGATCTCTCCCAAACAAAAAAGCCCGGGCTTACCGGGCTTTTCTTTGTCTACTGTCCGCGCATCATCTGCTCGGCTGCCTGGATAATGTCCGGCCTATTGGCGAACTGGTCGCGGTTATTCAGCACATATTCCGCCTTTCGCCGCTGCACTTCCGGATCAGCCGGCGCCGATTGCTTCGGCTGAGCAACCCTGGAAATCTCCCCGGTATCCTTGTTAAACGATCCGGTGACGCGCTTCTCATTCGCCATGGTTTCAGGATTGTAGTTTTCCTCGACGATCGGCTGATAGTCGCCCTTAGCTTTGCCGTTTCCACCCTTGGCAATGGTCGCCAAATGATCACGAAACTGCGGATTAGAATCCATCAACTGAATCACCGACTCATGCCCGGTCAAGCGCTGCACCAATTGCTGCGGCGTGATGCCTCGAACATTGCGGTCATAAAGGCTTGATGATCTGAACTCGGTCATCGGGCCGGGATCAGCGTAAGGCTTGCCGTCCTTGTCTTTGCCGTAAGCGGTTACTTCCATCGTGTAGTAACCCTCTGGATAGTTTTCCTCTGGTGGATGGAATAGAACCCCGGTGATTTCCTTGCGGTCGATGGTGCCACCGACATAGCGCGGATCTTCGCCGTCATAGGCGCCATTGCCCTTGTTGATGTCGACAGCCTCCAGGGTATTGAGCGCCTGCAAAACAGGGCGCGGATCTTTGGCGAACGCGCCGGGATTCATGGCCGCCTGCGTCATCGTTTCAAACGACTGCTTATATTGAGGATAACTTGCTGCGACCGCGACCGGATCAACGCCGGTTCCCTTCTTGAAATCATCCAGCGCCTTAACGCCTTCCTCGCCGCCTGGAAGCCTGATAACTGCGGTTCCGTTTGCGTTTGGTTGGACATAAGCAGAAAACCGCGTCAAAGCCTCCTGCTTGGCCTTGGCGTCCTGCGCTGATCTCAATTCAAAGGCTTTTGTCGCCGTTTCGATGTTATTTTCATTGATCGTCGAATTTGCCTGCCGCTCCTGAATTCCTATTTGCCGGCTTTGGTTTTCAAGCTGGCTTTTCCTGTAGGCGTCATTACTCAGCATGTCGGCTTCTTTCAGGCCGAATTCCTTGTCATCCTTCACAAGCTGATGCCGGTATTTTTCTTGCTCGAGTCGCGCGGCTTGCTCATTGGCCGCCATGCTCTGATCATGCCAAGCCTGATCACGCTGATCGATCATGGCTTGTCTTTTGACGCCATCCCGATATTGCGCGTTTTCAAGCCCCATGTGTTGTTGATCAAGGTCATTCCTGCGGCGCCGATGGATTGCATCGTCAACCAGGCCAAAGCCGGCTGAAAAACCAGATGTAAATGCTGTTGTCATTAAAGTTCTCCACTTAATTGATCGTCGATTAATTCGTCCAGTTCTTGTGGATCTACCGGCCCCTTGATTAGGGAATACACGTTGTCGGTAATCAGCGCATATTCATCCTGGAGCCGCCGTCCGAATGGCCCCCTGTGCCTACCTCTGTATTTAATGCCGATTAAATCACCTGGACAGATATGCTGGCGATTAAAATCGTTTTCCAAGCCAAGGGTAAGGCTGACTTCTGTAGCCCCATTCTCTGTGAGAATCACCGCTCGACCAATGTTGAAGTCGGAAAAAATACCAATGACGCAATCTCCCGGATGGTAATTCTGTTTGTAACTTGAGTTCCATATGACGGGAATTTCGTTTAGGCGCCTCTTAATTTCAATGAGGCGGTGTGGTGTGCATGCTGAGTGAAAGTCGCCTGTATAAGGCTCCCAAACACGTTGGTGTGGTTTATTCATAGTTGCCTCCCGGCAATTAAAGGTTACAAGGCCGATCAGTCGATGGGCGGCCGGTTTTGATGGACTGGTTCGCTGTCCTTCTCGATAAAGTCCAGGTTGATGCAGGCCGCGTAAAGGTTCTGCGTGGCCTCACCAAGCAAATGCAATCCTTGCAATGTGCGCTGGTCCCTTGTTTTCACGATACTCGGATCGTTGAGCATTTCATAAATGGCCTCCCTGAGTAGGTCATAAATCGTTACGATGTCTTCTTTCACTTTGTGGCCCTTCAATTTCTTAATTTTGGTACGACTGGTTACGGGTCTATGCTTCTAACCAATTGAAAAAATGAATATATTTTTTTAAGCGTAACTACCGTACCAATGCGTACCAAAATAAAACTTGTTACGCCGGTTTGATTTTTGGTGCCGTACCGTACCGTACCATCTCTCTATAGAGATGGTACGCTGGTACGCAATCAAACTGACCCGGCGGTTACGTTCACAATTACCAGTCGATCCGCCACCAGCAATCCTCGAACTGCTGAACTATGTCTAGCTCAATCAGCTTATTCCGGCTTCGTTGAAACGCTTGCCGTTTGTTTAATTTTTCACCTTCTGAATCAATAACTGGGTATGCCTGATTTCGCCAATGATCAATATGGACCACCTTTCGAGATTGGCCGATATTGCCATCAAATCCACCGAATCTGGCTCTCAGTTCCGCTGAGGGCGCGATTCCATGTTCGGCTATGGCTCGATCAAGCGCGGTCAGGATCGCGTCGTCACGCTTACCTAGCCTCTTCTTTTTCCCTTTGGTTTTTGTCTCGGCTTCGCCTTCAATGTAATCCAGGTATAACGATGTGATAGGCTCGCCGTCCTCATCCCGAAATCCTGTATCAACCTCGACCGTTTTGAATGAGATATTCGGCGGCTCAGCCCCATCCTTGAATTTGGCACAACTCAGGGTCACTGTGTCGCCATCACGGGATGCAAGCCACTCGGTATCACATGACGCCTTGATTGCCGATGTACCGCGGCCGCGGCCGTTATTGTCGTGCCCAGTATGATGGATAAACAAAAATGAAATCCCAGGAAGGCAGGCACGGAACTGCATATCAAGGTTCTTGAGTAGTTGGCCGAAATCGGAAGCACTATTTTCGTCGCCCGATGTGTTGCGGTGAAAAGTATCCACGATTACCAAGGATGGAAGTTCGCCTATCTCCTGGCATGAATTGAAAATCCCGTTCACTACACTCGACGCGCTTTCCGCGTTCAAAAGGTCGGCGGGTAATTTGGATACAATGAGCTTGTTTGAAACCGGAACACCATATTTGATTTCAAGCGCCTTCAATCGCGGCACCAGTCCGCCGTATCCCTCGCCGGCCAAATAGACAACAACGCCAGACTTAGTTTTTCGTCCGGCCCAATCATTGCCGGTGGTAACGCAGAATGCGCAATCTAAGGCTATAAAAGTTTTAAGAGAACCGGGTGCCGCGATTAAGAAGCCGACGTTATCTTGATTTATGAATCGCTTGACGATGGATTTTGCTGGTGCGTACCCACCAACAAGTTTTTGAGCGCTAATGAACTCGTGGGCGGTGAGTGCCCCGTAAACCGGCTTTGTGTCAAACATTGGGTATTCTGTGCCCTGAGTGCCAAGGCCAACCTGCTTATTCACACTCTCCAACCCATATCGCGCGTGCAGATCATTGAAGTCGGATGATTCGGTATCGGTATCGAGGAAATTCGGACAGGCCACCAGCGTGCCGGGCCCGGCCGCTTGCGCTGCTTTGTTCGCCGCCAGCAATCCAATATTCTTCAATTCGCCGTTGATGCGCGTGAACCGATCGTTATCCGCGCACACGATCAGCTTGACTCCGGGATGCCTGCGCCTGGCTATCTCTGTTACCAATGGCAGGTTGCCGGCGTCGAATGCCACATAAACCGTTGCACCGCTGGCCATGTGCAGGCTGATCGCGGTTGCTAATCCTTCGGCTGTCAGGATTAAGGTGTCTGATCCCTGGATAAGAAAGAAACAGCCGCGCTTTTCGCCGCCTGCAGGGAACAGTTTCCCGCCGTCGTAATTGATCCGCTGCAAAGTCCTGATCTGTCCGGCCTCATTGATCAATGGAACCACCAGGTTGACACCGCCATCCCACTTGACTCCAGGCACAGGCTTAACCTGCTTGGTGATAAAGTAATGATGGGTTTCCGGTGCGTCTTGATAGCTGGTCCATTCCTCCGTGCATTGTGCCGCCACCTCGTCATGGATTCGCTTGCGCTCTGCCTCCTGCCGCGCCTTTGCCTCTTCCAGAGTTGTCGCGTAATCCTGGCGCTGTTGGTGCGTCATTTCGTCCGGATTGAACGATGACCAGCTTGTCCGGCTATACGGATCTTTCCAGTGACCGAAGCACCCACTAATAAAGTCCGGTGATTCGTACAGCACATACCAGAAGTTTTTGCTCCGCGCCTTATCATCGATGTGCTTAACGCGCTGGATCTCGCCGTTTGCGACTGCATAGCCGGCGACAAGTGCACCGTGCGCCTCGATCTCTTTGGTGAATGCCGCAATGGCCGCGTAACGGTCGAATGCCGGTGTGTATTGAATGTGTAACGCTGGATCGAAGCCCTCGGGCCCGAATATTTCTGATAGGTCTGCCATGTGGTATCATCTTTGTTGGGCGCATCTCGCGCGCAAATTGAATTAGGTGATTTGGTTTAAAAAGCCTCGGCTTCTGGGTGTGGCCGGGGCTTTTTATTTGCCCGTGTTCTTGCGTTCGATGCAGGCGAAAAACTCTGCCTCATCGATCAAGACGCGCCGACAGTACGCGACTCAAGGAAGGAATCAAGCGCCGATTTGCGATACTTGACCAGACGGCCAACTTTAATGAATGGGATGCTGTAACGCTTAGTGCAGCGCCAAACCTCTAACGTTTTAGGTGTGACGCCGATGTATTCGGCGGCTTGAGTGTTGCTGTAGATTTCGTCTTCTCGTGATGCTTTAATGGTCATGCGGTAAACTCCATTGGGTTTAATTAAATGCACGATCATTACATCAAAAGATTTCCTATTTAAATGTGGCTCAATTAAATAGGCTCAATATGAGGGACCAGTCTGACTCCTACGAGGTGGGATTAATTCCCCCAAATGGTCATCAGAGAGATTTTCAAGCCATTCTCTAAGGTGAAGTTTTTCAATTTCTGTTCTCTCAGCTTCTACGGTTTTTACTTTAATTCCGTATCGTTTAGCGGCTTCCTCGTTTGCCTTTCCAGGATCAACACCTTTTCGGCGCCGTTGTTCCACAAATGCGGCAATACTTACAGTTTCATCAAGGGCTTTTCTTTTTGGGTTTCCTCGTCCACGCTTGAGGTGAAACGCCCGATCCAAAGAGGGCGCTTTGGTATCTTCTAAATATCGTCGAAATGCAGGAATCGCAAAGCCTGCGAGAACGCTTATATCCAATGAGCTTAACTGGTCGCCGTTAACTTCATATCTCTCGACAAGGTATTTCATTAGCGATCTAGCAGCCTCAATAGATTCCTTTAACTCTCCATGTTCATAAAGTTCATTATTCATAAAAATCCATGACTGAAGCTCTGATTTTGATGGTTGTACCATATTCACCTTGTGAAAAGTTAAGGTTGCCAAAAAGGATTAACCGGAAACAGAATGGCGTTCTCTGCTTGTCGGCCCGTCGGCCTATCCGGTTAAATGGGGTCATTCGATCCTGAGCAATGAAACATCATCAGCCATGCAAAGCTCGGCAATGACACTTGCCTTGTTTCTCAGAATCAACTGCAATTGTCTGTTGGTGCAGTTGCCGCGCCGTATCCATACCACCTTGGGCGGATGCCCGCGCAACATGCTTTGTTCGTAAAAGTCGGCGTCTTTGCTGATAATGACAAAATCGTTTTCTTTGGCATAGCGCCATACTTCATCATCGGAACCGCCGCCCAAGCCGATCCGGTCCACATGGGCGGAACCGGGAAAAACATCGCTTAACCCGGCCACCATTTTTGGGGATAGATTTTCGTCAAAAAGCAGCCTCATCCCTTGATTACCCGCGTGTGGCGTTCACGGTCGGCCGCATACGCGAAACAGGCCCGAATGTCGTCGCGGGTCAAATAATCATAATCGTCCAGCACTTCAGCTTCAGTCATGCCGGCCGCGAAACAGTCCAGGATGTCATCAACGGTAATCCGTAAACCACGGATGCAAGGCTTGCCGCTGCGCTTTCCGGGCTCGATGGTTATGATGTCGTGATAATCGATGCTCATTTTGCTTGTTTCCTTTTGGTCATGGGGATGATCTCGCCTGTCGCCTTCAAGCCGCCAGCCGCCAGCATCGCGCCGGTGGCACGCTCTACGGATTCGCGGACAGGATCAAGATCGAGCCGCGCATATATCGCTGTGGTTGATGGTGATTTATGGTTTAACGATTTGCCGACTATAACCAATGATGCGCCGGTTTTAGCCTGCCACGAACCCAAGGTGCGTCGTAAATCGTGGATGCGTAAGTTATCAATGCCTGCCCGATCCAGGACGCGCCGCCATGCTTTTTTAGGCTCGACTAGATGCCCGGTTTTGCCCTCTCCAGGAAACACAAAAGGCGATTTTGAATAGTCCCGATTGCGTAATATCTCGACCGCCTCCGGCGACAAAGCGACAGTCTGAGGCTCGCCGTTCTTGGTGGTCGGAATGCGCCACTCGGCCCGCTCCAGATTGATCTGGCTCCACTGCATCTCCTGTACATTCGAGCGCCGCGCCCCCGTGAGCAACGATATTAGAAAGTAATCACGCAAGGTATCGTTGGGTTCTTCGGTCAGGGATTTGAAAAACGCGGGCAGTTCGTCCGACTGTAAAAAACGATCTCGCTTTATTTCGGGGAACTGTCTGATTCCTTGCACTGGGTTAGCTCCTTTGAAGAGCTTCTTTTCCGCTGCATATCCGAAAAGACTGCTGGCTACACGAATAACCCTATTCGCTGTAGCCGGATGCGCCTTGCCAATATCTGCATGTAATTTGCCGAAGTCGGTATCTTTGAATTGCGACAGTTTGCGCTTGCCCCATTTACTCAAATAAAGCTTGAAGTCGGAACGATAGCTGCGTTTGGTTTTCTCGGATAGGAACGCGCCGCGCTTATTGCGTCGGTGCTTTAGGAACTCATCGAACAGCTCTTGCAGCGTGGTTTCTGACTTGAGCGCTCTGGCGTCGGTGTTGGGGTTGATCTTCTGAGCAATCAAAGAACTCAGACGCGCCGCTTCTTTTCTGGCGTTCTCGATACTCATGTCGGGAAACTTGCCGATAGTGACGCGCTCCGGCTTGCCTTCTACGCGTTTCTGAATAAAGAATGTCTTGGTGGTGCTGGTGTGTCTAAGCTGCAAGCCTCCGGCGTTCTTATGGGTGTCGTGGTAAACGATCCGTTCGCCCTGTTTTGGCTCTCTCAGTGCTTCGAGCTTGGGCTTGGTAAAGTCAAAATGCGTTGTCATGCCTGCCTTTGCGGTGATTTCTGGTGCTACGCTGGTGCTACACTCTCTGTCAAAAACCGTTAAATTTCGTGTAGCACCGTTAAGGCTATAATAGGCTGTAAGTATTGGTTTGTAAAGGTTTGTTAAGGTTTAGTAATCCGCAGAAAATAGCAGGACTTCAAATTCGTAATGCGAAGGTCGTAGGTTCGACTCCTATCATCGGCACCAAATAAAACAAGGGCTCAGGTTGCAAACCAAGTCCTTTTTTATTGCTCGCGGGACACTGGCGGGACATTTGCCCACAACGCGTCACAATAAATCCCGGGTCATGAGCCCTTATCCGCTCAATTCGATACGATCAATCGCACCATGCTGTAGCGCTACCATCAAAGTCAGATGCTCGCGCAATTGCCGAGTTAACAGAAAATTTTCGCGCACGAATTCTTTGCCTTTAAGCCCCATCGTCTGCATTTTTTGTTTCTGATTCAGCAGATAGCGAATGCGCAGCGATGCGCCTTCCGGGGTGTTGACTAAGAATCCGGTATGAAAATCGATCACCTGTAAACGAATGCCGCCGGTATCGCCGCCGATGACCGGCTTCCCTTTCCAAAGCGCTTCGGTCACCGTCAAACCGAATCCTTCCTTGGTGGACTTTTGCAGCACGATATCGGACAACCGCTGTAAGGCATTGATCGTACGGTGTGCGTCAGGCGGCAGCAGCAGAATCTTAATATTCGGATCATCGCCCGCTGCAAAGCGCACTTCGTTCAACACGGCCTCGCCCTCCGGATCGTCGGAGGCGCCTCCGCCGGCCAGCACGAGTTGCAAGCCGGGAATATAGTCCTTCGCGAGCTTATAGGCATGAATCACGCCTACAGGATCTTTAAAGCGGTCGAAACGCGAGATCTGCGCGATCATCGGCGCATTGGGATCGATGCCGAAGCGTGTCCGGACAGCGTCCAGTTCGTCTTCAGACAAGTCGACATTCTTGTCGCTTAAGGGATCGATACTGGGAGGGATGATGTAAGCAGGATGCGGCAGCATCTGCACAAACTGCGGCAAAGAGAAGATACTGGCATCATAACCGCGGACGAATCGGTCGATAAACCGCCAGACGCTCCTGTGCGGATGGCTGGCGTCAATATGACAACGCCAGATCCACTTCCCTTTGCGTTGAAGGCAATGCGACAACAATGCCACCGGTTGCGGGTCGTGAATAAAGACAAAGTCCGCGCCTTCCAGCAAAGGACGCAACTGCCTGGCATTCTGTTCGTTCACTTCCTGAAAATGCTGCAATAGCGTATCGGGAATCGTGATTCGGTTTCCCTGTATCGCATTATGCAGGCTTTTGGTGCATTGATAAAACTCGCTGTCGCCGCTAATGACTTCCCAGCGCGAATCGATTCCGAGTTCCCGGGTCAGCGGCACGAGTTTATCCAGGATCTCGGCAACGCCGCCGCCAACTCGGGTGGAGTTCACATGCACCACGGTTTTGCCTCGCAGCGGCTCAGCCAGTTGCCTCAGGTGGCGGATCACATCGGCACCCGCCACGGCGGCATAACTATCCAGCATCGTGGTCATGAAGTTTGCTCCGCGAAATGGTTTTGAAAAGCGGCCGCCAATTCCTGGCGCATTTCGATCAGGGTGCTGAAATAAGGATCGATGCCGGCCAAGCGGTCGATCAAGGGCCGATAAGCCTCACCGAAATAAGCCAACCAATGACGAAAATCATCGACTTTATCATCCGTACGGCGGCGCGCATCGATAAAATGGTAAAAAACGCTGCTTCCCGACATGCGCGGGATCAGTTCCGACATCTTATGCGGTTCTTCCACCCGCAGATGCGTATCGAACACCACAATCTGAGAGCGCACAAATTCAAAGCGCTGCAAGGCGTGCGACCATTGCAAATATTCGCTTTCATCGAGACGGTCGTCTATCAGTTCAAGCAGGTGATAACGTAATTCCTCCACGTCGTCATAGGAGCCAGGATCAAGGACAGCCAACTGTTCCGCCAATTTGGGGTCGTGCAGACTGTGACGTACCCAGCCGGCAAAGTCATTGATGTACTCCGGTTCATCAAAATGCGGAAGCAACAAATTGGCCCAAAAATGGTGATAAAGACTATCAGGGCTAAGATTTTCGATTTGATCGCGGAATTCCTTTAAATTATTGGCCCGTTTATGCGTGGCGATCGCGATCAAGGCACAATCTTTCAAGACAAAACGTGGAGACTTCACCTTGGCCTGATTATTCATCTCGTTCATATGACAAACTCCCTATATACATCACGCTTAAGTTGATTTATCAACGTCTACAAGGCGCGATCTATATTCGCTTGCTGTAACGAATTACTGAATAAAACTTGGAAACCTGCTATTCGAACAAGTTTCGCATGCAAATCATTGTATTAGCAGTTTTTTCGCGATCATTTGCAGATAATCATGTGGAGTCCCCGGCTTTTTTCGAAGTTCAATTTTTTTAACGAACGCGCTGGTCCGCATATTGAATTACCAATCGCCGTAGCACTGCAGGGTTCGAATAAAAATGGTCGGCGCATCAAGTTCGCCGCTCAAACGGGATTAAACCATGAGTCTTATTTTGACTAAAAGGTAATAAACCGCCGCTTCTTTACGGCTAATCGAAGGAACTTAAAATTTATATCGTAATCCCATAAAAAATGGGTGTTTTAGTACCCAACTGACCAAAAACGGGTGGCGACAGCGGTACTCATACCCATTCGGACCATTAACGATGAGCGTCATTTGCGGAGGAAGGAAAATACCTGCCGACGTATTGTAATGAATAACGCCGAAAGGATGCTGCGGCACGAAACTGCTCGGTCGCCGAGAGTTGTGCCCTTCAAATCCGTCCGTCGGTATTATTGAACAAGGTGGTACTAACGATGAGCCGTTATCAATCCATTCTTTGCTGCTGGATGCTAAGCACATTTTTCTGCGCAGCAGCGCATAGTCAGGAAAAAAATGCAAAGACAGCACCCGAGCCGGCTGAGATCCAATCCGTCATCACTACTCTGGAAAACCCGGTTGATCGCGCCCGTTTGATCGCCCAGATCAAGCTCTTGGCCCAGGCACAACAAAAAATGACCGAGCCGCCTGAAACTCCGACGCTGGGCAGCACCACTGTCGAGCTGCTGAAGACCCCTTCGGATAAAATTACCGAATCTATCGAAACCATAGTGAAAGCCGCCACGATGTTCCATCAGCTTCCCCGTGTTGCCGACTGGCTGGAATGGCAAATCTTAAACTTGGAAAGGCGCAACCTCTGGCTGGACATCATCGGAAAACTTGCCGGCATGATGGGAAGTGCTTACTTAGCTTTCTTTATCGCCCGAAGATCGTTAAAGCATTTATGCGATGTCTTGCAACATTACCCGGCGCAAAGACTCACGATGCGAATTTTATATCTTTTCGCCTTGCTATTGCTTGCCTTGATGCCCATTATCCTATTCGTTATTGTCGGCTATATAGCAATGGGCCTTATCCAGCCGACAGAAAACACCCGCTTGATCGCCATCACCTGGATTAATGCGGCCGTTATTGTCCATATCGCGGTGTCGGTCATGCGTTTTTTGTTCGCGCCTCAATATCCTCAGCTCCGCCTGTTGCCTGTCAGTGATGAGACATCCCTGACGATTGATAGTTGGACGCGCTGGCTGAGCATGATAATGACGTACGGTTATTTCGGCTTGCAAGCCGCCTTGCTGATCGGAATGCCCCTTCCGCTCTATGAAACGCTGCTGCGACTTCTCGGTCTTCTGGTGACCGGTTTGATCGTGCTGATGATCTTGCAAAACCGCAGGAGTGTGGCTCAATTTATCCGCGGCAGGGAAACGCTGAATGCCAGGAAACTGCATCCACGACAAATCCTGAGACAATTTGCCTCGGTTTGGCATATCGTGGCGATCATCTATGTGCTGATGCTTTACGGAGTCTGGGCTCTCGCATTGACCGGCGGCTTCTTTTTTATTCTAAAAGGCACTCTGCTGACCGTTTTGATCTTAATGGCCGGAAATGCCATGGCTTGGTTTATCGAAAACGGGTTTCGCCGCAAGTTTCAGATCGGCGAAGCATGGCGCCGGCGATATCCCGGTCTCGAATCTCGCTTTAACCGTTATGGGCCGATTTTGCAAACGGGAGTCAAGGGTCTTATATGGTCCGCCCCGTATTGCAAGAAAAAATTCACATGTGGCATAAAGAAATAATGCGCCCATATATCCGGCCTTATGATGAAGTGCTCAATGACTTCCGGCCCTGATGGAATTCGCGCATTCCCACCTCATCAGGTCTACGGCTTCAAATGAGCCCGAGACCCCAGC